>Ga0116142_10004214_pt1 | contig 13859 bp, 9 predicted proteins | sample AD_UKC033_MetaG_FD_89785 | JGI IMG/M metagenome (GOLD analysis project Ga0116142, IMG submission 89785) | Active sludge microbial communities of municipal wastewater-treating anaerobic digesters from USA - AD_UKC033_MetaG | ecosystem: Engineered > Bioreactor > Anaerobic > Digestate | place: USA... | reverse complement strand
TGATTCTGTAACCGGAATGTTTAATGCAAATGACATATTTATGATATATTTTATAGACCAAAGTTAATACAAATAATCCAATACACCAAATTTTGGTCTATTTATTTTTTAACTTTCGTATAAGAAACAAAGCCCGGGCAATCCCGCTTTCAACCGGGAAATCAATCAACAGATCAATGCCTTACATTGTCTTCATCTGTCAATAGACCTTCTGAGCAAGATTGTATAGTGAAAGCAAAGATGAACTTTTGTCGGTGTAGCTTTAATCAAATGCAGACTGCTCAATGAAATCCAATATCAGTAAATTAAATTCTTCTATCGAATTTTGAATAAATGTCTGTCTGATTGTAGCAAACTACCAACTTTAGCTAATTTTTCAATGAAAACACCGGATCCAAACTAATTCCGGACACTTAATAAATATTCTTATGTTTGACCTGCAAATGTTCCATGGATTTGCCGGCAAGCACAAGATCACCAACTTTTTCAAATCCGAGTTTCAGATAAAGCTTCTTTGCAGTTGGGTTCTCTTTATCTACCAATAAACCCAGTGCAGTTCTCTTTTTGGAAACATATTCTTCGATCAGGAATCTGAATAACCTTGAGCCTATTCCCTTGCCCTGATGTTCCCGGCTGACTCCCACCGAATCAACGTAATATTCTCCCGGGCCGGTTTCGTTCTCAAATTCAAAAGAACGACCAAACATGGCTTTTACCCTATTCGCCACCGGAATTTTCAACCTGCTATAATCAGCACCATCATATACAACTGCCGTGGCGACAACTTCGCTTCCATGCTCAGCAACCCAGCAGTTTTCATAGGAATACAGGTTGCCTCGCTCTTTGACCAGACTGCTTAAAAACGCAAATGCCTTCTCCGATGACTCTTCTCCGATAAAGCGAAAGATGATATCTTCCATCGCCAGGATGATATGGGCGACAATATGTTCGTTATCTTCAGGGCAGGCCCTTCTTATCAGTATTTCCATTTTTAGGTAAATAAGATTGTTCCGAAGGTGAAGGTAATCAATATAACTCTTTCGATCAGTTATCGCTTTTCTTTGTCACAAATGTGTATCTTGTCATACAACTTTTTATTGAAATCAAACATCATATCAAAAATGGCATTGGAAATTGAAAGGAAATTTCTCGTTGATCACGACGCATGGGAGAAAGTCGATAGACCTGTTGGTGTCCCTTTCCGACAGGGCTATATAGTCAAGGATCAACAAAAGGTCGTTCGAGTCAGAATCACTCCGGATAGTGGCTTTATTACGATCAAGGGTGAGTCAAAGGGTGCAGTGAGAAGCGAGTTTGAATATCCCATTCCCAGGGAAGATGCCAATGAACTACTGGAATTATTTTGTTCATACGAGGTTGCAAAAAGACGATATTTTATGTCATTTCGGGCTAAGACATGGGAAGTCGATGTCTTTGAAGGAAAAAATTCTGGTCTCATCGTGGCAGAGATAGAATTGAATTCAGCAGATGAATTGTTCGAAAAGCCGGATTGGGTGGGCGAAGAAGTTACGGAAGATCCCAGATATTACAATGCATTCCTGGCCGAGCATCCCTATGCTGAGTGGATGTTACCATTCATTTTTTTGCAGGTAAATGTCAGGGTCATTTTCTGCTTATCCTTCCTGACCCCTGTTTTGCATCCGTAAGTTGGACATGGCCTCAGATATTGGCACCCTCCTTTCGAAATGTTTTTCAACTACAGTTCAATCACAATGCCAGGGCTACGATTATCGTTTGGACATCTACTGTTGAAAGGCCGTGCAGTGCGCTGAAAACCCAAAGAGGAAGCTTTCGTCATGACAGATTTATTTATGGAGATGGGTAATGTATAAAGGATGAACGTAGTTAATTTGAATTCAGTCCGGCAAATCCATTCAGGTAATAACAGAAAATATCTCCGGCAACAGTTCCTGTACATTTACCCGAAGCTTTCAAGAATATTTACCCGGACAGTCAAATCCTCCAATGAGGAAATCACAACTAAACAGGAATTACGATTGATCCCTTTCTGGAATGTATATCTGACAAGAACGAAACCTTAATAGTGGCCAATCATGTCTGGTCGGAGGTCGCTGTTGATTACCGAAAGCCCTTTCACTAATCAAAAAACTTTTCTCAGGCCAACATTGGCGGTTAGAAATCTATATCGAATCTCGTTTGGATGGGTGCTTAGGGTCCAACTATCAGGATAGGCCATACACATCAGGCGGGCATACACCATCGTTCCGGGAGCAATGCTTCTCAGACAGCTGGCACCTACTCTCCAGCTGATGCCTGTAGATGAGGCATAAATATCATGCCTGTTGTCCAGTGACTGAATTTTTTGATCATCAACAAGAACTTTTCCCGAAGTTCTGAAATGTATATTAAAACCGACACCGCCATCAATCCCGAACACCCACCTGCCAAAACGCTTTTCATACCCCAGGTACAATGGAATATTGAGCATTGTGTACTTATTTCCAAATTGTTCTGTCAATAGGCCCCTTACCAGTGAAGTATCATCTATCCGCCCCGTTATATCATCTGTTTTATATTCCAGGCGGGTAGCATCAAATTTTTTGTAGCTGAATTGTTCCACAGCCTGCTGCCATTCGATACCTGATTTGATACTCCAGCTGTCGTCCAGCAATAGCCCTGCATCTGCTTGAATATTCGTCAGATAAAGCGGATGCTCCGTACCTTGTCTTCCAATATACAGTTCGCTTTCTACAGAGTGATTGACCATTTTTCTAAATGGAAGTCCTATACCTGCGCTCAAACCAATGAAGGGTCTAAGGCGGTGTTGACGAATTATTCCGGCATTTTTCTCATGCTGATTTTGCCATGGAAGGCTCATCATTTCCCGGTTCGGTCCAATCCAGGTTGGATAAATGTCACGACCTTCCATGAGGGTCAATTGTCCCGGGATCTGTTGGGGCACTGATCTTTCAATATGGACGCCTCCATCAAAAGCACTAATTGGATATCTTGTGGCGCTTTCATCGACAGCAGCAATCTTATCCGATGGGGTTGTATTTCGTTCATTGGATTGACTTGTTACTTTTACCGTCATATTGCTCTCAACCGGCTTTGCACTGCTCCTTTGATTTCTGATCAGGGAAGTTGTACCGTCGGTTTTCAATATTGTCTCCGGCATGGAGATCCTCCTCGAACTGGCTATTGCCTGTTCAGTGGATTGGGAGCTGGTGTCTGTTATCTCACTGGCATCATTGGCAATTTTATCATGTCTATATTCGAAGGCCGAGTCTCGATCGGCAATATCGGCTTTGTGGGTCTTGCGTAATAGCGGCAAGACTGCCAGGGTCCCCAATATCATGAAGAGGGTCATCATGGAAATGAAAAGCCATATGGAACGACGACGTTTTTTTTGTTTGGCATTCAGACTGATTTCAATATTTTGCCAGATACTTTCCGGTACCGGAGCCTTTTGTTGTCGGTACAATCCGGCAATTCTGTCTTCGATCGGGCTTTTTTTATTTGTCATAGGAATAATTTTCTTTTATTGGTTAGGGCGGCCTTCAAATAATTCCTTGCCTTGAATAGTTGAGACCTTGATGTAGCCTCACTTATTTGAAGTGCTTCTGCTATTTCCAGATGTGACATTTCGTCAATGACGTACATTGAAAATACAGTACGGTAGCCAATCGGCATACTTTCAATCAGTCGTGTCAATCCTGCGTCTGTAATTTCAAATTCCGGATCATGAATCGTTGTGCTCTCTGTGGGCATGATATCATCCAGATTGGCCATCACTGACTTTCTGGACAACTGATCCAGACAGCAATTGATCATAATCTTCCTGATCCAGGGGCCAAACGGCTTGTTGGAATCATAGGTGTGTAATCCAGAAAATACCCGAATAAAACCATTTTGTAAAGCCTCCTGTGCCATATACTCATCCTTGCAATAACGCAAACAAACCGCCATCATGAGTTGGTAGTACAACTCATATAACATCTTCTGACTCTTACGGTCGTTGCGAAGGCAGTTCTGTATGATTATATGTTCATTCAAGCTTTATCTCAATATCACATATTTTCTTAATGGTGAATTGTTCGATAATTAATCAGGATTTATAGGTTGCCTTAAAGCTTCCGACAACTTTTATCGGAGTTTTCTTTACATCGGTTGTCACATATAGGGTAAAAATACCCCTGAGCGGCAAACCCTCTCCCTCCGGGCTGTGAGTGATTGTCACGGATCCGGATTGCGCCTTGTAAAAGTCGAAGTCTACCTTGTTCTTTATAGCGATATACCCTTTATTGGCAAGGATTGGATAGGTTCCGAGCCGCACGCCGATCTTGTTGTCGTCGCTCCAGTTGATCCCGAAAAAAGTACGTGTCAATGGAAGAGAGGCCTCGAGGGTCTTTTCCTGTCCATCGACAAAAAGTATATTGGAATAGGTGATCGTGTCAAAGTTTAATTCAGGAATTGATAATGCAACGAAATCACTTTCTTGGGTGCATGCCGATATGACGCCCGTATTTATTTCCGCACCGGAGGAAAAGGAATATTCATTGCTATATTCATTACTTTCACTGTTTACGCCAATAATAGTGACGTTACTGTTGTCATTACAATTGAGCAAATATCCTTCAAAGACACCATTTGCCACAGGCAGTAAAGCCCATGAACCTTTTTCAGTCACTGCATAGGCATAGCCTGTATGGACCGGGTTGCCGTTGCACGATGATAATTTACCGCTTATCTTCGTATAGCTACCCCCATCAAGCTTAACCCTTAGATCAGGTAAGGTGGTGTTTTCATTAATGGCATTAATCTTGGAATCATTGGTCAGGCTTACTGTGCAGCCTTTACTTTTATTGATGTTGATAATCATGGGTGTATTGGCGGGAACGGTGACATTATATCGCCCATTATCATCGGTAAATGCCCGGTTTTCGAATCCTTTCTGCCCATCATTGATGCGAACTGAAGCAAAGGCAAGAGGCCTTCCGGCTTCGTCGATCACCCTTCCGGTCAGTTTTTTGGCCGGCCGATGTTCAGCAAATGCATAAAAGGCCAAATCATTCAATTGAGCTTCATAACTTTGGTTGTTGGCATTGAGAATAGCTTGTCCACTTTCGCGCCAATAACCGAGATTGTTATCGAAGCCCCAAATCTTAGTGGAGTTGGAAGCTTGACCAAGTTTTTCTCCAGGTATTCGAAGGCTTGCCCTTATAGTTTTTCCGGTAGCCAGACTAAGCGGAACACCAATGATTCCTTGCGCTTCAATCACTATAATACCATAATTGCTAAGACAAGCCTCCGATTCTGATTCGGTTAAGCCACCGACAGAACCCGGCAATTGGTCCAAGGCCTTTGGGTCAAGGGGATCGATGTAGCCTATTGCCACTTTGACCTGGCCTTCGTAAGGTTGATTGGAAATTTTGTCCACGAATGCATTCGCAGGAAATTGGAAGGTAATGTTAGCCTCCGATACTGAGCCCCCGTTAGTTGCGTCAAAGAAATATTCAAATTTCTTCGGCAACAAATTGTTTTTCAGCGCAATCCTACCATTGCCTGACGAACCGAATACCCTAACGGTACTGAAATACCCGGGCTGTTCGATGGTCAGAAGATTATGGTCAGAACTCACCTCAACATGCTTAAACTGATAGATCCCGTAAATATCCGTCAATGTAATTTTACCATTGAACCGTACCTGAGCACCCACGATTGGGGCGTCGTCATCTCCCATCACAACACCCAGAATATCATTGGTATATTCCGGAATTGGTGTAGTGGGGATAAAATCACTTTGATCCCGGGTGCATCCTTGCAAAATCAATGCAAGGGCAATGAGAACAGATAATGCCTTACTCATCATTTCAGTTTAATATCCTAATTACCTTTAATCAACCCCTTTCGTTGTCCGAAAATAAATTTTTGTTAGATTTTTTTATAAAGATACTATAAAAGTCTGAGTTGCAAGGCATTTATAAGTCCTGCAAGGCAGGTGTGGAGGATGGATTTGTTCAATGTTCTATCGGTGTGTTCTTCCAATACCTGATGTGTTTTCAGATGTTAGATGATTCGCGTCTGTGCTTTTTTGATAAAATTATAAAATAACATAAAAGTGGCTATAAATAACATAAAATAAATACCATAGAACATAAAGCGGTGTTTTGCTGCTAAGTTTTCTGTTCATACAATCCGTGGACAAGGGTAGAATGATGACTTTCCCCCCGGTTTCATGTAACAAAATTTGATAGGAAGGCAGGCACAAGAATAGCCCGGTCTGTTTATTGGAATTGTTCGTCCAATTGGTATTAAATGTTGAGGTATGTCAGGTATGTTATCTCTAAAGCGTTTTTGAAATGGACAACACAGGATATCTATCAATCGCAATAAACTTGGCTCATCAACAGCCCTTAAGGGCAGAAGGCTGAAAATAAATGACCTGTTTTTCTTAAAAACTTTGACTTTTTGCAAACATTTTATCACTTTGATTCGTTTCGTTCCGTTGTTACCGAACAAACAAAAGTTAAGAAATAAATATCATCTATGGTGAGAGAAAAAGTGAAAACCGAATTGATTGAAGAATTGGCTGCTCATCACATGGAGACCTCTAATCTGCCACCGTTGGCATCGAAGATATTTGCATTCCTGTTGGTTAATTACTGCAGGGATGGTTATAATTTTGATGAGTTGGTTGATGTGTTCAAGGTAAGCAAGAGTTCTGTTTCCAATAGTCTCAATCTTCTGATTCAATATAACTTCATCATTCAAACCAATAGAATCGATGAGCGTAAGCGGCGGTATAAAATCACTCCGGATTATCTTTCCATCCGATTGAATAAAATCATAAAAGACTTGATACGCGAAAGACAGTTGTCGGTCAAATTGTTGGAATTTCATCAAACAGAGGTTAATCCACCCGGTCCTGGCGAAATCTCCAAAGCAGAAGTCTATCTCAATCATCTCGACACAGCTATCCGCAATCTGAGTTGTACCCTTGAAAGAATAGATAATATAACAAATGCAAATCAATTAGTATGAATATAAGAATATACGGCGTTTTGTCGGTTTTTACCCTTATCTCCTTTTTCTCCTGCAAAAGCGATCAAAAACAGATGGTGATGCCTCCTCCGACGATTCCCACCGTCGAGGTTGTCAACAAGGATGTTGTCTCATACAGGACATTTCCGGTAAGTATAGAGGGCAAGGTCAACAATGCTGTCAGAGCAAAGATCTCGGGTTATATCGCCCAGGTCTTTGTCGATGAAGGGCAGATGGTAACCAAAGGTCAGCCGTTATTCAGGCTGGAGACAAATGTACAATCGCAGGATGCCAACGCTGCACGTTCCGGTGTAAGTGCTGCACAGGCAAATATCGAAGCTGCCAAGGCCTCAGTTTCGGCTGCCCAGGTGGAAGTGGACAAACTGACACCTCTTGTGGAAAGAAATATTGTCAGTAATGTACAGTTGGAAACCGCAAAAGCAAATCTTATGCGTGCTCAGGGCCAACTGGAACAGGCAAAAGCTGCACGGAAGCAAGCCTCGTCTTCCTATAGCGCCGTTGCAGCCAATGTTAATTATGGCATTGTAAGGAGCCCGATTACCGGTGTTGTCGGCGCCATCAATTTTAGAGAAGGCAGTCTGGTTGGACCGGGCGATCAGATGCCGATCACCACAGTGTCAGAGACGAGCGAAGTGTATGCCTATTTTTCCATGAATGAAAGCCAGTATTTTGATTTTCTGGAGCAGACGCCGGGGAAGGATGTCTCAGAGAAATTGAAAAACATGCCAGAAGTGGATCTCTTCCTCCCCAATGGCCGGCAATACGCCGCAAAAGGGAAGATAAAGACCGTCACCGGCCAGATCAATCCACAGACAGGTACTATCCAGTTCAGGGCGACTTTTCCTAATAAAGAACAAATATTGAGTAATGGCAATAGCGGTAAAGTTCAGATTCCGGTGATGCATAAAGGTGTGTTGGTCGTGCCGGAATCCGCAGCTTTCGAACAACAGGGCGCTACCTACGTATATCGGGTAGGCAAGGATACAGTAACAAATATACCGATCAAGGTCATTGCCAGAGTTCATAATATGGTGTTGGTGGAATCAGGACTCAAGACTGGAGACATTGTTGTAGCTCAGGGTACAGGAAAACTCAAGCCTGGTGCGGCCATCAAACCGGTACCAACATCCATGGACAGCATTGTTAATGCCATTAAACCCATATTTTAATCATGATAAAGCGGTTAATTGAAAGGCCGGTCCTGTCGGCCGTCATCTCCATTTTGATCGTCATTCTGGGTGTTCTTGGCCTCAGTGTTCTCCCTATAACTCAGTACCCCGATATTGCACCTCCAACGGTCACTATCTCCACCAACTACCCGGGAGCCAATGCCGAGACCGTTATGAAGAGTGTGGTTATTCCAATAGAGGAGCAGGTCAACGGGGTGGAAAATATGATCTACATTTCCTCATCGGCAGCCAATGATGGATCGGCGAGCATCACTGTCTTCTTTGAGCAGGGCACTAATCCCGACATCGCAGCCGTTAACGTCCAAAATCGTGTGGCCAGGGCGACACCTCTTCTTCCTGCCGAAGTGACAAGAACAGGGGTTGTGACTCAGAAGCAACAGAGTTCTGCATTGATGTATCTGTCTTTCTATTCTACCAACCCGATCTATGATGATATTTTCCTTCAAAACTACCTGAATATCAATATTATTCCAGAGATAAAAAGGGTCAAAGGTGTCGGAGATGCCAATGCTTTCGGTGGAAAAACTTACGCCATGCGAATCTGGCTTTTGCCTGATAGGATGGCTGCTTACGGGTTGATGCCTTCCGATGTAACCGGGGCAATCAATGAGCAAAGCCGTGAGGCCGCAGCAGGACAGGTAGGAAGCAACTCGGGCAGTTCCTACGAATATATCATTCGTTATAAGGGCAAGTACGATGATCCGAAGGAATATGAAGATATCGTGATCCGTGCATTGGGTAACGGACAATTTCTTCGCCTGAAGGATGTTGCCAGGGTACAGCTGGATGCTTTAAGTTATTCAGGCGTCGGAGAATTCAATGGTTATCCGGCGATGAGTATGGGTATCTTCCAGACGCCGGGCTCTAATGCAAAGGAGATCAACGACGACATCAAAACGTACTTGAATAAAATAGAAAAAACGCTGCCTGACGGTATTAAATATTCGATCAACTTTGACACGAATGAATTTTTAGATGCCTCCATCGATAAGGTTGTCCAAACATTGCTTGAAGCATTTGCACTGGTCTTTCTGGTGGTATTCCTGTTTCTCCAGGACTTCAGATCCACCCTGATTCCGGCAATTGCAGTACCGGTGTCCATCATCGGTAGTTTTTTCTTTCTTAATCTGTTTGGTTTTTCTTTAAACCTGCTGACCTTATTTGCCCTGGTGCTGGCCATTGGTATCGTGGTGGATGATGCCATTGTGGTGGTGGAAGCCGTACATGCCAAGTTGGAAAGGGGAGCCAAAAACGCGCAGGCAGCTACTGTTGAGGCGATGAGTGAAATCTCCGGAGCCATCATCTCTATCACTCTTGTCATGGCATCCGTCTTTATTCCGGTGACTTTCCTCCAGGGTCCTACCGGAGTGTTCTATCAACAGTTTGGCATTACCCTCATTGTTGCCATCATCATTTCGGCTATCAACGCCCTTACACTCAGCCCGATGCTTTGCGCTCTCTTCTTAAAAGGAAATCATGAAGACGCGGAATATCAGCAAAAAGGCTTATTGCAAAAGTTCTTCTACAAATTTGACGCAGGATTCAAGGCAGTCACTAACAGGTATGCGCTGCTCGCTTCATATTTAATAAGAAGAAAATGGATCATCGGCGTTGGATTATTGGCCGCCATAGGCATTATCTGGTGGTCAAACAAAACCATGCCGAAAGGTTTTGTGCCAAGCGAAGACCGAGGCATCGTGTTTGCCAATGTGGAATTACCTCCCGGAGCTTCTATGGAGCGTACTTACAACATGATGAAGGCAATGGACGCTCAGGCAAGAACAGTGCCGGGTGTTGTGGGGGTAACCTTCTCTACAGGGCGCAGTTTCTTTTCCGGCACAGGCAGCAACAACGGTCTGGCCTTTATTCGACTTGCCCCGTTCAGTCAAAGAAAGGATAGTAAGGATCTTTCAGTGGAGAGTATTACAAAAAATCTTTATCGGGCGGTCTCGACCATTGCCGATGCCAATATCATCTTTTTCACGCCACCGAGTGTACCGGGCTTCGGTGCCAATGCCGGATTTGAAATTGTCTTGTTGGATCGTGGAGGGCATGAAGTCAAGGACGTCAATAGTGTTTCACGTCAGTTTATTGGCGATTTAATGGCAAGACCTGAAATACAGTTTGCTCAGACACCTTTCAATACCAACTACCCACAGTATGAAATGGTCATAAATGTGGAAAGAGCTGGTGAAACAGGCGTTTCCGTTGCCAGCATTCTTTCTGTCATGCAGGCTTATATTGGCGGTATCTATACAGCCGACTTCTCCAAATACGGAAAGCAATACCGTGTTATGGTTCAGGCATTGCCGGAAGCCCGGATCGATGCTAACAGCCTTAATCAATTGTATGTACGTACTGCATCCGGGCAGATGACACCTGTTGCTCAATTCGTAACGCTGGAAAGGGTATTCGGCCCCCAGTCCATTTCGCGCTACAACCTATACACTTCCGTTAAGATTACCGGAGCCAATGCTCCCGGCTTCAGTACCGGTGATGCCATCAATGCCATCAATCAGGTGGCTCAATCGACATTGCCGGCTGAATACAGCATAGATTATACGGGTCTGACCCGGGAAGAAGTGAATTCCGGCTCCCAGGCAATGCTGATTTTTATCCTTAGTCTCATCTTTGTGTATTTCCTGCTTTCAGCGCAGTATGAAAGCTTCGTCCAGCCACTTTCCATCCTGCTCTCCCTCCCCTTTGGAGTCATGGGAGCTTTTCTCGGTCAAAAGATGGCAGGATTGGAAAACAATATTTTCTTCCAGATAGCATTAATCATGCTGGTTGGCCTCCTCGCCAAGAATGCCATATTGATCGTGGAGTTTGCACTCCAACGTCGCAGACATGGAGAATCTATTGTCATGTCGGGTGTAAGTGCAGCTAAGGCCAGGTTACGTCCGATCCTGATGACTTCCTTTGCATTTATCTTTGGTATGATGCCTCTGGTATTTGCAGTTGGCGTAGGTGCGACAGGCAATCGATCCATAGGTACAGGCGCTGCATCCGGCTTATTGATAGGTACCATATTTGGCGTTCTTGCAGTTCCGGTGTTCTATGTGATTTTCCAGTATATCCAGGAAAAAATCAAGCCGATTCGGTTTGATCATGACAATCCGCATGAAACAACAAATTAAATCCAATTCAAAAAGGAACAAGATAAATGAAGGGAATCAAGTATATTGTATGGATTGGGCTGGTAATGACAGCACAATCCTGTTTTGTGGCCAAAAAATACAACCGGCCGGGTGATGTAGTCAAGGAAAAATACTTCCGCACGGATGTTCTGCAAAACGATAGCTCGACCATAGCCGATATCTCCTGGAAGCAGCTTTTTACAGACAAGCAGCTCAATCAATATATTGGAAAAGGACTGGACAACAACCTGGATATCAGGATTGCTCTCCGAAACATCGATGCGGCTCAAGCTTATGTCAGACAGGGGCGCGCTGCATATTTTCCAAGTGTCAATCTGGGACCTGGCTACACATTTTCATCACCGTCCCTGAATTCTATCAATGGTCAAATCCTTTCAGAAAGATCCAATATCAACCAGTTTGATCTGACTGCCGGATTGTCTTGGGAGGCAGATATCTGGGGTAAGATCAGGAGTAATGAGCGAGCCGCCAATGCCACCTATCTTCAATCGGTTGCAGCACATCAGGCTGTCAAATCCAGGCTTGTGGCGGCGATTGCAACGACTTATTATCAACTGCTGGCGCTCGATCAGCAAAAAAAGGTGACAGAATCAACGATTCAAAACAGAGAACAGAGCGTAGAGACTATCCATGCCCTGAAATCTTCAGGTAGGGTTACTGAAGTGGCGGTACAACAGACAGAAGCACAGTTATACAATACACGTTCAGTCATTGTTGATATTGATAACAGTATTAGATTGCTTGAAAATGCTTTTTGTATCCTTCTGGGAGAGAATCCACATCCGGTGGATCGGTCTACGCTGGAAGAACAACATATAGATACACCGCTCAATGCCGGAGTGCCCGCGGAATTGCTTGCCAATAGACCGGATGTTTTGAGTGCAGAATACGGACTCATCAATGCTTTTGAACTAACCAATATAGCCAGAAGTAATTTCTATCCGTCACTCCGCATCACAGCGAGCGGAGGCATTCAAAGTATCGATATAGACAAATTGTTTAGTGCCGGGTCCCTCTTCGGAGCCATCGCAGGCTCTCTTACACAACCAATATTTAATGGGAGACAAATACGCACACAATATGAAGTTAGCATAGCGCGACAGGAAGAAGCGTTGATTAAATACAAAATGTCTGTGTTGAATGCAAGCAGGGAAGTCTCCGATGCCTTGTACACTTACAAAGCTGCTGATGAGAAGGTAAAGATCAAACAAAAGGAATTTCAGGCCTATGTCCGGGCAATTAGTGATTCAGAGGAATTGATGAATTACGGAATGGCAACCTATCTGGAAGTGCTTACCGCCCGTGAAAATATGTTTAATGCACAATTGAGTATCATCAACATTGAATTCAGCAGATTGAGCGCGATGGTTGAGTTATATAGAGCTGTCGGCGGAGGATGGAGATGATCGGTGACTGTTAAATGTTGTTGGATTCATGTAATGGGGTTTGAAGAGGAGTGCTAACCTTAAATTTTCCAGGTAGGTAGATGATTAATAATCGTCTATTACCTTTTATCGCACCCTGACAACATTAGATCCTGAAATTCACAGGCTATTTGCAGTTTGTTTTGACGTGATGGCCGTAAAAGCCATAAATACTATAGCGTCAAATTATTATTTTTATGGCTACTTGAATTTTTATTTCAATTCAACTTATCCAAGGGCGTTTTCCCCTTACATTTTCATTATTTATCCTTGAAATCGATCGCCGGACCGTTAGTTGTGAAAATAATTATATATATTCTTTTGTATTTCATAGCAAGTTGTGAAGAATGTATTTATCTTTGTAGTTAAATATCTACAAGAGTGGTCGAGTTAAGTGAACTATTGATAGATTTGATTTTCAAGCAAAAATCAGCAACCGTGCCTGAATTGGGTACGTTTGAGTTTGTTGCAAACCCAGCCAGAATACACTTTGGGGAAAATATTATTTATCCGCCCAGTCAACAATTGGTTTTTTCCGATGGAAAAATGGATACCGGAGAAGTTGGATTTACCGAATTTCTGGTTCAGGAGAAAGGCTTTGATGAACATGAAGCTCTTATCAGGGTCAAGGCCTATGTTCACAAAATTAAAGGGAACCTTGACACTCTGGGATATTCTTATCTTCCCGGCCTCGGCACGCTTCACCGATCCGAAAATTCTTCACTTGAATTTACACCCGGTGATAAGATTAAGGCTATGAAGCCTACCCTTGGGCTTCCTGAAATCAAGGTGGAGCCAATTGTTCGGGAATATGTCGATCCTGATAAGGTGGTCAGGGAAACAGAGGTGGCTGGTCCGGTGAATGATTTAGGCGATGACAGCAGATCATCGAAGTCTTGGGTTCTCCCGGTAGTGCTTGCCTTTATTCTGGTAGGGCTTAGCGTAACCGGTTATTACCTGTATAAAATGCAATCAGACAATAAGGGGCCTCAAGAGGCAAATCCGGTTGAAATACCAGCAGATACAGCAGGTGTTGAAGA
>Ga0116142_10004209_pt1 | contig 13876 bp, 13 predicted proteins | sample AD_UKC033_MetaG_FD_89785 | JGI IMG/M metagenome (GOLD analysis project Ga0116142, IMG submission 89785) | Active sludge microbial communities of municipal wastewater-treating anaerobic digesters from USA - AD_UKC033_MetaG | ecosystem: Engineered > Bioreactor > Anaerobic > Digestate | place: USA... | reverse complement strand
TTTGCGACTTGCGAAAATTTTGACCGGTTTTTCGTTAAAAGCCAAGATGCCATTAACAAACTCTATGCCAAAGAAATTTGGGCGCAAGATAAATTATTACAAACTTTTACCAACGCTCGTATTCTGCAATTGAATTATCCGAATATTTTGCCGGAAAAATCAAAATCACCGTCGTGGTGTAGCGCTATTCGTAAGGAGGATATTGATTATGCGCGTAGAAAAATAAAGAGTATCAATCAAAAAATTGAGGAAGCATTTAGCAACTCTGCCGCCAACCCGCGCTTTGAATTCGTTAATGTGGAAAATTCTTTTGGGGATAATGCTTTGTGTCCGGCAAATGACGATAACGCGCTGGCCAATAATATCAAAGAAGCCAATTTTAATGCGGAGATTCGCCGTCTACTCAATTTGGACGGCAACGGGGACGCGCAATCCCGCGCGCTGATTGACAATTTGGTTTCTGCTTATGGTGACTGGAAGAAGTGCTCCGTCCGGCATTTGGCGTATATTGTCGCGCCGGATTGGGCGCGTTTGCTAATCCAAGATTGTGATGCGGGAGGAGCATGGGGGAATGTTAAAGACAAGTTTGATTTAATTGTTGATTATTTATTGAGGCAAAAATTGAATTCTGATGTTTTACCAAATCTTATTGCACCAGTAGATAGCGGTGGAAGTAACGAAATTCGCTTTGATAAATCTCAAGGATTATTCCATCCCAACGCCAAAGGCCACGCGATTGCCGCGTGCAATGTTTTGTCTGCTTACAACAAGGCTTCTTCTGCGCATTGCTTGCCTGTGGCTACGCCGCTCTTTGTTTGTCTGGCCAACGGTAATCCGGCGGGCAATATTCCTTTCAACGTGATTCCGGATGATCAAATCCGTATTGAGGCCGGCGGATTTGGATTTAATGAGCCGGTGGCGATCTTACTTCACTCAACGCAAATCAAGTTGGCCGAAGTTGTTGCCGATGGCAATGGCAATATTAATGCGTTAATTACTTTGCCGTCAGCCGATCCCGGGGTGAACGTCATTGAATTGAGGGGTAATGCCGCTTCCGGTGCGGCAATTGGCCAGGAGATTCGTATCAATTATCCCGGAGAACCTGCCGGCGATGGCGGTTATTCAGTCTATTTATCAGGGTTTAATCAAAGCATCGGCGATGACGAAGAATCCGAAAAAGTGTTCATTGATTATGCAGACCAGACTTTTGGACCATATATTCCCGACGAGAACGGCGGCGTATTGGTCCAGGTGCCCCTGTTGGGTCAGGCCGGCGCGGTAACAGTTAAAGCACGCAGTGATGTCACCGGGAAAATCGTGGAAGAAACAATTGAAGTTACTGACACGACTCCGCCGGAAATTTTTATTATTTCACCGCAATCCGGCCGGACTTATGCCAACAATCAAATTCTGCCGATTGATTTTCGGGTTGTTGACAATCAACCCGCAAACGATATTGTCCAAACCGAAATTTATTTGAACGGAGCTGTTGTTTCGGGGAATTCCGTTGATTTGTCATTGCAAAAAACCGGCAACCATCGGCTTGAAATTAATGCCCAAGACGATGCCGGCAATATTGCCCGTGCCGAATCGGATTTTGCCGTTTCGGCTGGTATTGGTTCAATTATCGCCAATATCGGCCATTATTATGACCTCAAAATGATTAAACTTTTATCAACGCGCAATGCATTGTTGGTGGCGGCCAAATCGTTAAAGCTTCAATTGGAGGCGCTGGACAGGTTAAAACAGGGCGCCTTACCGATAACAACAAAAAATTCTTTGATCAAATTATCGCAAAAATCCATTAACCGCCAGATTGACGCGCTGGTTGTTTTGGTTAATAATCTGCCGGCGAAATCAATTGACGCGCGCGCCAAAGAGCTTTTGGCTGACAGCTTGCAATACATTAAAATCAAATAAATTCAAATGAACAGAAAAAATAAAATTATTGTCGTTATCGTTTCAATCTTGCTGGCGGTTGTTTCTTTATGGTATTTTTTCGCTGATGATTTGTTTCTTTTTATTCTCTCGCGTACTGTTCCGCCGGCGGAACCGATGCCGGCGGAACAACGGATGCCTTGCGGCGGCAATCCCGCCAGCTTTGTGGAACTGGGGTCGCCGTATTTAACCAAATCTACCGCAGAGTTTACCACCGTTGGTGGCGAGATATATGTTATTGCACGAAGATATGAACACGGTATCTTATTGCCAGAACGAGGCGGTTCTGGTATTTATGTTGGTCACTTAAACCAATTACCGATCTGGGATAAGCAAACAAGCAAAATAGCTAATGTTTATAAAGAAATTACAATCAAAGAAAAAGATTACGGCGCACTAACTTTGCCGGCGGGGAGGTATTGGCTTTGGTCAAGTTCCGGCGGGGACGTTGTCATTTACAGTTGCGAAGAGGGCGGGGTGAGCGATCCCAAGCCGGTGCGGTAGTTTTGCGGAGGGTTTTCAGAGGGTTAGACCCTTTGAATTTCCCAAAACAAAGCCGACCTGAATTTTCAAGAGCCGGTTTTTTGTTGCGTACCGGCTGTGGATAACCGGGCTTTGATTTTCTATTTTTGTTCTAGTATAATAAACATACGGGAAGTGATAAAAATATTTTAAAAATTATGCTCACAAGGCGACAAAAAGAGGTTCTTGATTTTGTGGAAAATTATTTGACAAAGAAAGGGTATGCGCCCTCCTTTGACGAGATCAGGAGGCGGCTCAAAGTCGCTTCTGTTTCGACTGTTGATTTTCACATCTCAAAACTTGAAGAGGGTGGTTATTTGGAAAAGACAAAAAATAAGGCTCGAACGATCAATATTGTCAAAAAACCGATATTGGAATATCCGCTTTTGGTAAAAGAGGGGTGCGCGGCAGTTGAAGAATTTATAATAACCGAAGAGATCAAAAAAGAGAGGAAATTACCGTTAAATCAAGTGATTTTGGGTGATGCTATTCAAGAATTAAGAAAATTGCCCGATGAAAGTTGCGACATTGTTGTAGCCGATCCGCCTTATAATATCGGCAAGGATTTTGGCAACAATATTGATAAACGAGAAATTGGGGAATATGTGGCGTGGTGCAAGATTTGGATAAATGAAAGCATAAGAGCGTTAAAGCCGAACGGAACAATGTTCATTTATGGTTTCAGCGAGATTTTGGCCTTTCTTTCCATTGAAATTCCGATACAAAAGCGATGGTTGATTTGGCACTATACAAATAAGAATGTCGCGTCGTTAAATTTTTGGCAAAGAAGTCACGAGGCGATAATTTGTGCATGGAAAAACAAGCCGATTTTTAATCGTGATGAAGTGAGGGAGCCGTATACGGAGGGTTTTTTGAACGGAGCCGCCGGGAAAGTGCGAAAGGGAACCTTGGGGCGGTTTAGCGGCAAGGGGATGGAAACAGTTTATAATGCGCACAAGGGAGGGGCTTTACCGCGAGATGTAATCAAAATTCCCGCGCTTGCCGGTGGCGCCGGAATGGTTGAACGATGGTTTTTATGTAAGACCTGTGATGGCGTTTATGAGCCGCGACAATTAAAAAACCATGAGGGGCATGAAATAATGAAACACCCCACGCAAAAACCTTATGAGTTGTCCAAAAAATTGATAAAATCGGCAATGCCGAAGAAAAACGGCGTTGTATTAGTGCCTTTTGTCGGCACCGGATCGGAATGCGCGGCGGCAAAAGAACTTGGCCAATCGTATATTGGTTTTGAAATAAACCCGGATTATGTGAGATTGGCGGAAAAAATGATAAGCGATAAAAAGCCAATCGCAAAATTATTTTGAAGTTTTATCCAATTCCCTTTTCTTTTCTTCGAAAGCGTAGGGTGTAAAAACAACGAAACCATTCAGCAGTCTTTTCAATTCTTTGTTATTTTGGAATCTTTCATAGGGGAGCTTATATTTACCATCCTTTCTTTTTGGATTTTCAAAATAATCGCTACTTGGGACTTCATATCTGATGTCTATAAATTCTCCCGGCAATTGGTTTTTTGACTTCGGTTTTTCTTGACGAACCTCCCTGCCAAGAGATTTTTTCTTAACTTGGTAATTTAAAATTTTGTTTTTATATCTTACTTGAAAGTCCGCTCCCTTATGATCGAGCTCGCACGACATTGTGACTGTGTTTTTGCCAAAAACAGATTCGGCTACATAACCAGCGTGTATTTGAGTGATAATGCTTGCCCACGTTCTGTAAATTCTTGCCGGTAATCCTTTGTAAAAGCATTTTTCGCACATTCCGGTTTTTTCTTGGAAATTTTTGACATTCCGGTTATATTCTTTCAGGTATTCTTTATAAAATTTTTCAAAACTTAAAAATTCTTTTTGGTTCCAATATATTTTATAAAGCAAATCAATGGCTTGAATTTCTTTTGGCAAATCCATTTCTACAATTTTAATAAGTCTGTATTTGTCGCGATAGAATTTGAGATCAATCGATTCTAAAAAGTCGCTGAATTTTTTTAACGGCATATTTTTATTTGGTGCCCGGGGTGGGACTTGAACCCACACGAGATTGCTCCCAAGGGATTTTAAGTCCCTCGTGTATGCCGATTCCACCACCCGGGCGTATAAAAATTAAAATTTGAAAAAATCAAAATGACAATTTAAAATTAAAAATTATAATCAAAATTCCGTAAGGAATTTTACCTTAATTTTAAATTTCAATTTTTCAATTTTCAATTTTGTTGGAGGCCGGTATGAGAATCGCACTCATGTATAACAGTTTTGCAGACTGTCGCCTTACTACTTGGCTAACCGGCCGCGGATTGTCAATGGTTAAATGAGTGGTGGGCTGATGGATAAAGCCTAATACAAAATCATCATTTTTTCAATTGTTCCATAATGGTTTCCACCGCTTGGGCTTGCGCGGCTTGCCGGTCGGCGGCAAAAATGATTTTCGGCACCGGCCGCATTTTTAACTTTTTGTTCAGTTCTTCCTGGAACCGCCACGCGTTTTTCTGCAGATTGCCGACGACTTCGTTGCCGAGGCGGTCGGGGATGACACTGATATAAACTTTGGCTTCTTGGAGATTGCCGCTGACGGCGATCCTTGTGAGCGATACCAGCGCGCCCTCCGGCGGTGTAAATTCCCGCTGGATCATCTCTCCCAGAACTTGGTGGATCAGTGATTCTATTTTTTCAATGCGGTGCTCCGACATATTAAATGTTTTTTTCTTGAACATAGAATATCAGGTGGTCGCCCTCCTGTATCTTTTCCTGCCCTTCGTAAAGAATGCCCACTTCGTCTCCCTTGCGGGCATCGGGGATGTCTTTTTTATTTTTTTGCAGATTGATCAGCCGTCCTTGTCCGACCGGATTTTCATTGCGGAAGACTTCAATCTTAACGCCTTTTTTGACTTCGCCGTCAATGACTTTCCCGCCCACTATCTGGCGGCCCTTATCGGCCCAGAAACTGAGCAAAACTTTCAATTTGCCCAGGTCTTTGCGTTCCATTTTCGGAGTGCGGATCCTTCCCATATAACCGCGCGTCCATTCAATTGCTTCGTAAATCACTTCAAAATTCATCACGCGAATTTTTTCCCGCTCGGCCATTGCCTTGGCATCGGGATTTATTTTCACCCGGAAACCGATGATGGCGGTGGTGCCCGCGGCTTGCGCCGCGCGCGCGGTCTTGATGTCATTGAGGCTGATTTCTCCGGCGCCGCCGTCCAAAACGTTTAAGACGACTTCATTTTGGGGGATTTGAAGCAAGGTTTCTTTGAGGACTTCCAGCGATCCCAAAACATCGGCTTTCAAAATCAGATTCAAATTTTTTTGGCCTTCTTGAAGTTCAACGGTTTCCGCCGCCGCCGCACCGCTTTTGATTTCTTTTTGCCGGCCGATCACAAATTCCCGCGCGGCGTCCAGGCTTTCAAATTCTTGAAAAACTTCGCCGGTCACCGGCACGGCATCCAATCCGATCGCGACGGCCGGCTGGGAGGGGAGCAATCTCTCAATTTTGTTGCCGCGCGAGTCTTCCAGAAATTTTATTTTCCCCAGTGCGGAAGCGGTGGCGATGACTTTTCCCGCGGACAGATTTCCCTCTTGGAGCAAGATCGCGGCGCTTGGGCCGCGCCGGTGGTCCAGAGAAGATTCAATAATGATACCGGCAGCCGCGGCGTCCGGATTGGCTTGCAAATTTTCCATCTCCGCCACCAGCAGAATCATTTCCAACAGTTCGTTAATGCCCTGGCCGGTTTTTGCCGAAATGCCGATCGCCGGCACGTTACCGCCCCAATCCTCCACCAGCAGTCCCTCTTTTTCCAGATCACGTTTCACCTTTTCAACATTGGCTTGCGGCAAATCGGTTTTATTCATTGCCACGATCACCGGCAGGCCGGCTTTTTTGATGGCCGCGGCGGCTTCCTTGGTTTGCGGTTTGCAACCTTCTTCGGCGGCCACCACCAGCACCGCGATATCGGCGATTTTCGCGCCGCGCCGGCGCATCTGCGAAAACGCCTCGTGCCCGGGGGTGTCAATGAAAGTAATTTTTTTCCCTTGAAATTCCGCGACGGATGCGCCGATGTGCTGGGTGATGCCGCCGGATTCGCGGTCGGCCACATGGGTCTTGCGGATATAGTCCAAAATTGACGTTTTTCCGTGGTCCACGTGCCCCATTATCACCACCACCGGCGGCCGGGAGATTGATTTTTTATCGGATTTGCCAGCCATTGAAGATAATTGAAAATGTAAAAATCAAAATGTAAAATTAAGGTAAAATTCCTTACGGAATTTTGATTTGATGATTTTTCATTTTACATTGTCATTTTTCATTTTGATTTTTCAAATTTAAATTATTTTGGGCAAGCGCAATGGCTTCCTTTTCTTCTTTTGACAGGGCATATTGCGACTCGCCGTTTTCAATCGGTTTGGCATAGACGCGGTTGCCGTCGCGGGAGAACAAGCTGGTGATTGCCACGCCGCAATCGTTTTCATCCAGCATTGCCAGGGAAAAACTTTGATTGCCGCCGAATCCTTCAAACGGGTTGAACCGGACAATGCCGACTTTGCCGATGTTTTGCCGGTTTTTTGCTTCCAAACGGTCAACTTTGGCGGCCAGTTTTTGGCACTTGTCTTTCACCTTTTTAAATTCGGCCAGAATTTCATCAATATTTTGCGGTTCCTCTTTGTTTTGTTTTTTTGAAAAAAAAGCCATCGGACCAGTAAATTAGTTAATGAGTGATGAGAAGATGTGCGTTTTGTTCATCTGCTTATCACTATTTCGGGCGGAGGGGGCGAGAGTCGAACTCGCATGGGCTTGCGCCCGCCGCTTTTCGAGAGCGGTACCTTGCCATTCGGAACACCCCTCCAACCCCCGCTTGGGGCGGGGGAAGCACCAAATCCCAAATTGCAAATTCCAAAAAAGTGGAAAAAATAACAAAATAACAAAAAACAAACTGTTCGGGCAACAGCGTTTTTATACCATTTTTAACAGGATAAAGCAACAAAACCACCCGCAACTATTTGCTGGGTATTGCGTTTTGTGTTTATTCCTCTCTTTGCGGCATAGCCGCTAAATCTATTTTCAAATAAATTTCGCCCGATCGGGCATAATTTTGGGGAAATGGTTGGAGAACAGGGGATTCGTTTAAAATAGCGCCTTTGGGGCTTTATTTCAATTTTTTCACTCTGGCCGGGGTTGGAATTCATTTATATTTTTGCGCAAAACACCTCTCTTTATCTCGCCCTTGCGATTTAATTCCGGTCTGCATTGTTAAAATAAAATGAGAAGACTATTATCTTCTCTTTTTCCGCTTGCGCTCGATTTCAGATCGACATCGGGCGCAAATATCGCCGCGTGCTATTCTTTTGGGTTGACCGCATTCTTTGCACTTCACATACCTCAGCGGTTTGTCTCTTCTTTGAGCCGCTCTTTTTAGCGCGGCGGCAAAAGTTTCGCCTTCCATAATTTCAATCATAAAGATCACCACTAAACTAATAAGATGCTAATAATCAAATTAGAACATTATCCGTAAAAGTCAACTTTAATTTCACCAAAACCACAGGGGTTAGGCCCCTGTGCGGTGAAACGGATGATGGCCAAAAATTGATTCATAAATATCCGGTTTGAAATTTAATTTTTAACAAAATCATTGCCAGCAGATTTTTGCTTCTTCTCCGATTTTTTCTTTGAGATATTCTTTGGCTTCGGGCATTCCGCCGATTTGATCAATCAAGCCGTTTTGGAGCGCCATTTCTCCGAGCATGGTTGATCCATCCGCCAATTTTTTAACTTTTTCAATTGCCAAATTTCTGTTTTCGGCCACCATTTTGACAAAATTTTCATGCAAAATGTTGATATCCCGCATCAAGAGTTCCTTTTCTTCTTGTGTTAAAATTTTATCCGGATCGCCGGTGTCCTTGAATTTTCCCGAAGCCAGAGGGATATAGGTTAATCCCTCATTTTTGTTTTGGTCAACATAGTCCAAATAGGACATCGTGACCGCGATGCCGCCAACATCGGAATTTTTTGACGCGAAAATTTTGTCGGCGGCGCTGGCCGCAAGATAGGCGGCCGAAGCTCCGGCCTCGCGGATGACGGCGATGGTCGGCTTGTCCGCTCGTTTCAGGGCGAGAGCGACTTCTTCTCCGGCCACCGGATAGCCACCATAGGAATCAATTTCCAGAATGATTGCTTTTACGCGGGTATCTTTTTCTGCCTCCTCGATCGCATAAACGATATCTTCAGAGGCGGTTTGATCTTGGTCGGGTGCATCGCCATTTAATTCGCTCGGCGCGGTATAGGTGACCAAATCGCCATGCAACTCAACGCCAAACACATTGCAAGGCCGATTTTTTAAGTTATCTTCATCGGCGGTTTCAATTTCATCGGGGAACAAAGAATCAATCTGCCAGAAAAGCTCATCTTTGATTATTATCAAAGAAGCCGCAATGATTATAAATATCCCGATAAATTTTAACCATTTTTTCATGTTTTTTAAGAAAGGTTTCATTTTTTGAAAAATTTTTGAAAATAACATTATTCTAATATTTGCGCGAACCTTTTTTGAACGAAATGCGGGCGGGATTTCGAGCCCTTCCTTCTTCGCCTCCGAATTTCGTGCCAGTTGAAAACTGACGCGCCACCTAATAATTATTTTTTGACAAATTAGCAGAGGAGCTGGGGGTGAATGCCCCGAAGCCAAGACTCCTTATTTTTCTTTTGGTTTGTATAATTCTAAAATATCTCCAATAAGCATGTAAGTATACATTACGTAACTTTCAGCTTCTGTTTGTTCTACCTTGTCATGTGATCCTTTCGTTGTTGATTTATAAATTGAGTCAATCCTTTCTCCGATAAATTCTAAATTGCTACCAATGACTCGTTTAAACGAATTGCTACTCATGTTGAGCTTGATAAATTGTTTTAATCTCGCAATATAATTCTCATCAGATAGTTTTATTGTTTTACTATTACCGACATCAACCTCCTCATCAGTAGCTGGATATAAGAAATCTGCTACGTCTTTTAATATCCTCCTACAAGAATGAACTGCATTTGCCCAGTCCTCTGGTTTTTCAGATTGCAGATTGTTATATACAGATACAAATTTTTCAAATGCCGTTGGTAATAAACTTGATAAAGCTTTATCCGCAATAAGTTTTCTTTTTCCAAATATGTCCTCTGTAATATTTTTGAACCTCGTCTCGTAATAAACCCCAAGAACATAATTATAGTAGCCTGATTTTAATTGATCTAGTTTTTTAGATTTCTCTGTAATAATTTGTCTCAATCCCGCTCTTTCAATACCATTTCCAATCGGCGACCAAACATGTTGGGTTGGGTTTGCCGAAGAAACGGAAACATCTCTATCAAAAGCGACTTTCATTTGCTCTCGTGCCGCCTCTAATTCATTTTCTAATTCCGCGACAGTTTGAGGAAATAAATATTCTTTTACGATTCCTAATTTGTCTTTTTGGCGAAAAGTTCGATTTGCATATCTTGCAAGTTGAAACGCTTCGGCTAATGCGAAACCTTGATCATCTGTTGGATAGCCCGTCAATTCGTATTTAAATAAATCCATTGCTGGCTGATTTCCTGTAATACGAGCTAATCTTGCGCATCGCAAAACGATATTACTAAGAGATATTTCCTGTAATTCTATATTTTTTAGAATTTCTTCTGCGAGATGTTGAATTTCTTCGGTTTTATCCATAATTATTCTATTTTGTGAATTTTCTTATATACAAAATCTAAATCGGGGTTGTGTGGGTCCTGTTCTTTAATTTTGTTAATAATTTTTTTTGCTTGTTCATTACCCCCAAGAGAATCCAGTAAAATTGCTTTTATGGATAATAAATTTGCATTTTCGGGATTATATGACAAAGCTTGATCAATATAAACTAGTGCTTCTTGATTATTTTCGCCGATATATTCTTTCGCTAAAAATTCCGATACTTCTGCTAGCTGGCTTATTGCATACCAATTTTTGGGATCTAATTCTATTGTCTTTTTTAGTGCTTCAATTGCTCGCTTGATGCCAACACCATTCTCTTTATACGCATTATAAATTCCAGCTCTTGTAGACAAATAAAATTGAGCTTTTCTAAAGTACCCCATTTCATCTTGCTCTTTATCTTCATCAAGATACAACATGTAATTATCTAAAGTGCTAAGCTGTTCAGGTTGTTTAATATTATGATTGGTATCGCTTGAGCTTATTGTATCTTCATTTGCGGTATACCATACTTTATACAATTCAAATTTTAAAGCCTCATCATAATTTTTTACTGCTTTGGCGAATTCACCAAGTTTATAAAAAATGTCGCCATAAAATGACCACAGAAAATAATATTCTTTTTCTTCTTTAAGGCATTGTTCTAATACTTTTAATGCTTGTTCGTATTTTTCAAGATGAAATAGCGAGCGACCGTAATAACACAATGTAAAAAAATGGTTTGAGTCAGTTTTTAAGATTTCTTCAGCTGTGATTATACAATCTTGATATTTACCAGCCTCATATTGCGATTTTAATTTTTCAAATAATTCTTCGATTTTTGGCCAAATACCAATATCACGCAAACCTCGTTTTGCTAAACTTGAATCCTCACTAAGTTTTTTTAGCGATTTTTCAGGGTCAATTTTTTGCAGTGATTTATTTTGATCCATATTGTTTTTGATAATCTTGTAAAATTATTTCTTTGGCGGATATATCTTGTAGCAGTTTTTGCTCTAGTTCAAGCAATAAATCACGACCTTGCTTTTTGGCTTTCTCAATATTGTTTTTCCAAACTTGCCATTCAGATTTTTTCAACATTGAATATTCTTTTTCAAGGCGAACGATTGCATTTTCAATATCTTGGAGTTTAGTTTTTAAAAGTTCGGCGGAAATGCTGTCAGAATCTTCAATATGTTCCTGCTCAATTGCTTTTAATGCCTCCAAATCTCCGTTAGCATATGCCTTGTTAATCTTTTTCATTATTTCCTCGTATTTATTCCTGTCTTCATCGTTTCTTGCTAAGTCGGGATGATATTTGTGGGCGAGACTTCGCCAAAGTTTCTTTAATTCTTGTTTTTCGTTTTCAGGGATGTTTTTTCTTTTTTCGACGATTTCTTCTTCTTCATCTAATTTTGCATATTCTTCATCAATCGTTTTTTGTCTTGCCTTTAGAGTTTCTTCAACAATTTTTTTTGCTTCATCAAGAGAAATATTTCTTTTTAGTAAATCTTCTATTTTCTTGTATTTTAAAATCTCAAGATCAAGCTCGTCTATTCGTAGATAAAGCCTGCCAATCCGTATGTCATATTCTTGTTTAATTACAACAAGATCAATTTTTAATTGTTCAACTTTCTCGGTTAACAAAAGGAGCTCGCCCTTGAGTTCTTGGACTTTTTGACGAAGAATCTTTTTTTCAGATGATTCGTCTATAGATTTATTGGTTGTCGCTAAACTTTTATGATCATGGCCTGCCATATATTTATTTCATTAAAACATCAAGCGAAACGTCAAGCGCGTCTGCGATTTTTTTGACAGTATCAATGGTGGGGTTTGGGGTGGAGCCGGCTTCAATTTTGGCAATCGTATGAAAAGCCAGGTCCGTTTTTTTTGAAAGTTGATCTTGTGAGATACCCGCAAGTTTGCGGTATTTTTTTATATTCTCGCCAATTGCGGATTTTTCTTTTGATATAGGCATATTCGTATAGTTTTACTATATATCAAAAATGACCTAAAAATCCAGCCGGGAAGCTGGAAAATTTTTTAAAAATGCCTTCAAGATTGGGGTCGTCCAATGAATTTTGCTGAATATAAAATTTGGTGGGCGATGAGGGATTCGAACCCCCGGCCTACTCGGTGTAAACGAGTCGCTCCGGCCAACTGAGCTAATCGCCCGAATCCCTATTAACTATTAACGAAAAATTTTAACAAAGTTAAAATTTTTGTGGGCGAGGAGGGACTTGAACCCTCACGCCTTTCGGCCTACGCACCTCAAGCGTAGATGTCTGCCGGTTCCATCACTCGCCCGGATTTTTGTCGATTTCTAATAATTTTTGCAATTTTTCAAATTTACGCTTCAAACATGGTATTTCTCTATCATAATACATTTTAGTTGATAATACCTTCGACTCTTTTTTCGCATAACTTAATTGGTATATAGACCCCGCTTTTCCTATCGCTCCGTTAATACCTAATGCATCTCTGATTTTTGCCTGAAGCCAAGAAATGTGGCTTTTGCTGGCGGAAACAAATTTCACATAAAACATAAAACTGTTTTTCCATCGTTTATCCCAATAGCCATAGCAACTTCCGTCTCCATCAAAATGACCTCGTAGAAAATCAAAGAAAAATTCATCCGGAATTTGCAAAATTCCTATTGTTTTTGTTTTGTTTGGTGCGATTCCGATGTTTAATAATTGGCGATAAAAACAGATGTTCCCGAATTGGACTCGGTGATATTTTTTATTGGACTTGCCGGCAGATTTCAGGCTAATTTTATTATTGATATTTAAGCATTTCTTGAATGTTTTTACTAATTCAACATCCTTGGAGGTAAAGTCAAAATGCCTGCCATCTGATGACAAATTGCCATCGGTAACAATTAAACCCACCGCGTAAGCGATTTGCGGAGACCATTTTATCGCAGCGATGTCGTGGTTCATGTTATTTTTAAATCAAGAAGCGGTTAGGCTTCTTGATTTTGGGTTTCTATTTCGGGTTTTGAGTTTGATTCGGGCGCGGTTTTTATTTTTCTTTCCGTTCGCTTCAATCTGGACTTGCGTCCTTTGGCGTTGCGGATATAATAGATTTTTGCCCGCCGCACTTTTCCGGATTTGACCACTTCAATCTTGGCGATCATCGGGGAATGAACGGGGAAAATCTTTTCCACGCCCACGCCGGAAGCGATTTTGCGCACCGTGATGGCCGCTCCCGTTTCTTTGCCATGTTTGCGGCACAACACCAGCCCTTCAAAAATCTGGATTTTTTCCTTGCCCTTGTCGGTGTATTTTTGATGCACCCGCACGGTGTCGCCCGTTTTGATATCGGGAATGTCTTGGCGTTTGATTTGCGCGGCGAACTTTTTGATTTGCTTTTCCATAATAATATTTCAATTTGTATTGGATTTGCCAACAACTATGGACTATAAACTAAAAACCGTTTTTTTGCAACAGGCGGACGCGGGTGGGCGATACAGGGATTGAACCTGTGGCCTTTTCGATGTCAACGAAACGCTCTACCACTGAGCTAATCGCCCGAAATTTACTGTGTCTTGTGGGCGTGGGTGGGCTCGAACCACCGAACCTCGTCTTTATAAGAGACGCGCTCTCACCGACTGAGCTACACGCCCAAAAGAATTCTAGTTACTACCGTCATAAGAGCCGTGCTCTAACTACCTGAGCTACGCGCCCAAACAAATTATTACATTTCCGGTAT
>Ga0116142_10004205_pt1 | contig 13886 bp, 10 predicted proteins | sample AD_UKC033_MetaG_FD_89785 | JGI IMG/M metagenome (GOLD analysis project Ga0116142, IMG submission 89785) | Active sludge microbial communities of municipal wastewater-treating anaerobic digesters from USA - AD_UKC033_MetaG | ecosystem: Engineered > Bioreactor > Anaerobic > Digestate | place: USA... | reverse complement strand
GTCATACCTATAACATCGGCTCCAAACTGGCGATAAACCCTGGACTCAGCGATGGTAGAAAAGGCTGGGCCCTCAATGCAGACATAAGTTCCTGCCGGATGAACGGCCAGGTCAAGCTCTTTAGCCACATTGTAAACATGTCTGGATAAAACCGGGCAGACCGGATGGGCCAGGCTGATATGGGCTACCAGACCCTGCCCAAAAAAGGTATTGGGACGTCTCGTCCGGTCAAAAAACTGATCAGCCAGAACAATATCCCTTGGCTTTATTTCTTCCTTAAGTGAGCCAACAGAGTTTACCGAAATAATTCTTTTAACTCCCAGCAATTTGAAACCAAAGAAATTCGCCCGGTAATTGACTTCAGACGGCATAAAACGATGTCCCCGCCCGTGACGGCTTAAGAAAGCCACTGTCAGCCCTTCCAGCTCGCCGACGATATAACTATCAGATGGCGGTCCAAAGGGAGTTTCTAAAGAAATTTCGCGAGCCTGGCGCAAGCCATCAATCTGATAAAGCCCGGTCCCGCCCAGAATGCCAATGTTGACTTCAGGTAATTCTTTCTGATTCATCTTTAGCTACCTCTTAAGGCTAATCTATACTATTTATGCCCTTATTCAGTCAAGATATTTTGATTTTTTTGTAACAAAAGGCTATGCTGTTATCAATATTTTAAGGGTAATAAATTATGAAATATGTTTACTTCGACTGCTCCAGCGGGGCCAGCGGCGATATGGTCCTGGCGTCCCTCCTTTCTCTTGGGGTCCCGGTCGAAGAATTCCAGCAGGCCATCCAGGGATTGAAGCTCCCGGTTGAAATCAAGGTGAGCAGAGGAAAATCGCACGGTCTGGTCGGCACCAGAGTTGAGGTCTTAACTTCTGGCCAGTCATCACCTCGAAATTTTGAGGAGGTCAGTAAGGTTATCAACCGCTCTAAACTGGAAGCAGAAGTAAAGGACAAGGCCAATCAGATTTTTCGGCGCCTGTTTCAGGCCGAAAGCCGGGTTCATGGCCTGGGTTTTGCCCGAACTCATCTGCACGAGGCTGCGGCCGATGATGCTCTGGTGGATATAACAGGTAGCTGCTGGCTGCTCCAACGGCTGGGGGTTGACCGCGTTTATTTTTCCCCGGTCAATCTCGGCAGTGGTTTTATCAAAGCCAACCACGGCCTGTTACCGGTGCCTGCTCCAGCTGTGGCCGAATTGATGAAAGGTTATCCGGTTTACAGCAGCGGCGAGCAGACTGAACTTCTGACCCCAACTGGAGCAGCCATCCTGACCACTCTTGGAGAGTGCTGGACAGAATGGCCACAGCTCATTTACGATCGGGTTGGTCATGGTCTTGGCCAGAAAAAACTTCAATTTCAGCCTAATGTTCTTCGCTCTTTTTATGGCGAGCTAAATTCATCAAAACTGCCCGCGCCTGTCTTTCAAATAGAAGCGACTATCGATGACTCTTCGCCTCAAATTCTCGGCCACTTTCTGGATAAAGCTCTTATTTCGGGAGCACTTGAAGCTTATCTCACACCAGTGGTCATGAAAAAAAGCCGCCCGGGAACAAAATTGACCATGCTGGTTGAGGCTGATAAAATAGAAACCCTGATTGAGGCTGTTTTTCGGGAAACGACAACCATTGGACTTAGATATTTTCCGGTGGCTCGCAGAATTTTACAGAGAAAAATAACCGAAGTGAGGCTTGGCTCACATCGAATCAGAATTAAAGAGGCTTTCCTGGGAAAAGAAAAAATAAACATTCAGCCTGAATATGAAGATTGCCGGCGGGCAGCCGAAGCCCTGAACCTGCCGCTCAGGAAGGTTATGCTGCTGTCTTTAGAAAAAATCAAAAAGAGAGGTAGCCATGACAACCAGCAAAATAAATAAATCAAGAAAAAATATGGATCAGAAAAAAATAGAAGAAGCAGTTTATCTTTTGCTCGAAGGTATTGGTGAAGATCCTGACCGGCCAGGTCTTCGTGGAACTCCCGGTCGGGTGGCCAGAATGCTTGATGATATTCTTGGCGGCCTTAAAATTGATCCAGCGGAAGATCTGGAAGTTTTCCAGGACGAAAGACATGATGAAATGGTCCTTATCAGGAATATTCCCCTTTACTCGGTATGCGAGCACCATCTCCTGCCCTTCGCCGGCGTAGCTCATGTCGCCTACATTCCAAAAGAAGGAAGAATTGTTGGACTGAGCAAAATTGCCCGGCTGGTTGATATTCTGGCCAGAAGACTTCAGGTCCAGGAAAGACTGACCAAACAAATCGCCGACACCCTGAATGCCATCCTTAACCCACTGGGAGTAATGGTGGTCATTGAAGCCGAACATCTTTGTATGTCAATGAGAGGCGTTAAAAAGCCCAAAGCGATAACTGTGACTTCCGCTGTCCGTGGTTCATTCCGCAATAATCCAGCTACCCGGACAGAAGCCATGATGCTCATCAGAGGAGGACTGCCAGGTGGAAGAGAAAGCTAAGAATACATTCTATGTTACCACTCCTATTTATTATGTTAATGATGTGCCACACATCGGACACGCCTACACCACCATCATCGCCGATGCGCTGGCCCGTTATCAACGGCTAAAAGGGAAAAAAGTGTTTTTCCTGACCGGCACCGACGAGCACGGACAGAAAATAGAAAAGAGCGCGGCCGAAAAAGGTCTGTCGCCGCAGGAGCTGGCCGATCAAGTGGTAGTTCGCTTTAAAGACCTGTGGCAAAAGCTGGACATTTCTTATGATTATTTCATCAGGACAACAGAAAGATTTCATGAGCAAGGGGTTCAGAAAATATTTAAAAAGCTGCTTGATAAAGGCGATATCTATAAGGGCACTTATCAGGGCTGGTACTGTGTGTCGGAGGAAAACTTTATCTCAGAAGATGTGCCACTGGAAGCAGACGGATATAAGATCTGCCCGGATTGTGGCCGAAAGGCTGTTCTTTTAGAGGAAGAAAGCTATTTTTTTCGTCTATCAGCTTATCAGCAGCCACTCTTAGATTTCTACCAGTCACATCCGCGTTTTGTCCGACCGGCCGGTCGGATGAATGAGGTGGTCAGCTTTGTCCGCCAGGGGCTGAAAGACCTCAGTATTACCAGAACTTCGGTCAGCTGGGGCATACCTGTTCCAGGCGATCCGAAGCATACCATTTATGTCTGGTTTGACGCCCTTCATAATTATGTAACCGCTATTGGCCTCGATTGGAATTCAGAACTTTTTAACACTTTCTGGCCAGCTGATGTTCACCTTATCGGAAAAGATATTCTGCGTTTTCATGCTATTTTCTGGCCGGCCTTTTTGATGGCAGCCGGCTTTGAACTCCCGGCGACGGTTTTCAGCCATGGCTGGTGGCTCAAAGATGAAGCCAAAATGTCTAAATCCAGAGGTAATGTTCTTGACCCCTATTTTATCCTGGATAAAGTTGGGCCCGATGCTCTCCGGTACTTTCTGCTGAGAGAAATTCCTATCGGCCAGGATGGCAGTTTTTCTCATCAGGGTTTTGTTCACCGGATAAATTCAGATCTGGCCAATGATCTGGGTAATCTAGTTCAGAGAACTTTGACCATGGCAGTCAACTATTTTGATGGACGGCTCCCCTCTCTGGCCGAAGAAACTGAAGCCGACCGAGAACTGGCCAGGCAGTTTGAAGATACTAAAAATAAGGTCTATGACCTCTATGATGACCATGCCCTGAACCGAGCTCTGGAAGAAGTCTGGTTTTTCCTTAATATTGTTAATAAATATCTGGCCGATAACGAACCATGGAAACTGGCCGGGCAGCTGGAAAAAAGGGACAGGCTGGCCAGAGTCATTTTTCAGGCTGTCTGTTCGATAAGGGGGGCCAGCTACCTTCTTTACCCGGTTATGCCCCAGACTTCCGAAAAAATCTGGGAATTGCTGGGTGAGGACAGAAAGCCGGCCAGGCTGCTAACCTCCGAACTCAAGTTTTATGATTTTCAACCTGTTCGCCAGATCAACCGGACTAAAGCTATCTTCCCGAGAATTGATCTGGAAGAGTTTATGGGCGAAGGTGACAACGTCAAAAAACAGCCACCGGCCAGTGCAGAAATGGAGGCTAAGGAGAAAAAGATGGACTATATAACCTATGACGAATTTAAGAAGATGGATTTGAGAGTAGCCAGAGTCATAGCCGCCGAAAGAGTAGAGGGAACCAAAAAGCTCTTAAAGTTGCAGATTGACCTTGGAACTGAACAGAGACAGATCATCGCTGGAGTGGCAGAAACCTATTCACCAGAAGATTTGTTGAACAAAGAATTTATCGTTATTGCCAACCTGCAGCCGGCTGTCATCAGGGGAATTGAATCTCAGGGAATGCTGTTGGCGGCTGAGGTTGACGGCCGAGCCATCATCCCGTTCTTTGACCGGGAGCTTCCGCCCGGAACAAAAGTCAAATAGATCAGAATTAGCCTATAGTTTACCTTCAGATAGGAATGGTGACAGTTCGGCCAGAGGAATTTTTCCCTCTCTGAGGCAGATGGCTTTTGACCCGGTTAAATCGACGATTGTTGAAGGCAGGTCTCCCGTTGTTTTCCCACCGTCAATAAAAAACTCAACCCGATCGGCAAAAAGCCGGTAAACATCATCAAAGGAAGAAAGGGGCGGCTGGCCACTAAGGTTAGCACTGGTTGAAATCAAGAGGGAACCAGCTCTTTTAATGAGCTGTCTCAGCCAGGCCGGAGAAGGAACTCGAACAGCCAGAGTCTTTTGGGGCCCGGGCAGAACTCCTTCTCTGGCTCGCAGGACGAGAGTCAGCGGTCCGGGCCAGAAGGCTCTGGCCAGGCTAAAAAACAGGGAGGGCGGTTCATCTATAAATTGCAGAACCATATCAAGATCTGAAGCACAAAAAGGTAACTGTTTTTCGGCTTGACGGCCCTTGAGCTCAAAAATTTTTTCGTGAACAGCTGGAAAGATAGCCAATCCCCCCAGCCCATAAAAAGTTTCAGTCGGGAAGATGAGGAGCTCTCCCTGGTTTAATATTGCAGCCAAAAGCTTTTCTTCCTCATCTTTGAGTCTTGACTCAACCAGTCTGAATATTCTGGCCACGCCAATCACCTCACTCCAGCCCCGAGGGCCAGCCATAATCTCTTTTTCTTAAAATAGTCCAACTTTAACCCGCTGACAAGCCTGAAAAAGGGACAGCTGTCGCCAAAAAAGAACAATCAGGCAGTGAATAACAGCTATTCTGGCTGGCACGAAATTTGCTATAATAGCCAGGTGAGGAGGTGAAAATGAACAAGAAACTGGTCATCGTGTTAATTGGCTTGATGCTCCTTCCAGCTGCAGCTTCGGCTGATATCTTTACTTTCCGCTATGGTTATTTCGTTCCCAGAACAAGTGGTGGAGAAGATAGCCTCTGGAAAATTGAATTTGACAATATGACCCTTAAAAAGTCAGATTATCAAACAGGCATGCTGGGCCTGGCTTATGAGCTGTTTCTTAACCGCCAGTTCAGTCTGGTCTTCTCCTTGGATTTTTACAGCCGGGATAAAGCCGGTTATTACAAGGATTGGTCATTGTATACAATAGAAGATATGGACTTTGCCCTGCCGGCGGAATATTATCCTTATGGCGACCTGATTCTCCACTCTTTCAGTGTGTCTCAAACCCCGCTGCAGGTATCCTTGAAAGTTACTCCTCTCGGCCGACAGGTACGTTTTGTTCCCTATTTTGGCGGAGGATTGGGGATTTATTTCTGGTCTGTCAAGCTCAGCGGCGATATGATTGACTTTTCTGATCCTTATATCCTCGAAGATGAACAACTGGGTGAGGTAACTATTTATCCTGTCTATTATACTTACGCAAGTGAATCAAAACGCGTTTCTATTGGTTCCAGTGTTTTTGCCGGAGTAATGGTTCCTTTGGGCAGACAGGTAACGCTCGACCTCAATTTCCGCTATCAATTCTTAAAGCCAGAATTCCGCGATGCTTTTGAGGGTTTTGAAAGTTTCGACCTGAGCGGTTATACTCTGGTCGCCGGGATAAATTACTGGTTTTAATAACTAAGCTCTCCATTTCCACTATCCATCTAGCTGCCGGGTTCCGGAACAAAAACCGGGCCCGGCAGATTTTTTAATCGGGTAAAAAATTAAATCGTTACGGAATTGATAATATTCTCATAATATTCAGCCTGGCTAAGCTCACCCCTTTTTCTAAAGCCTTTAGCCAGAATGGTAGCTTTTCTTTTAATTTCCTCTCTGATCAAGGTAGCTGTCGGCTCATCAGGACCGGTGGACAGGGCCTTGAGCATAGCCACCACCCGCCAGCGGTCGTTTCCCCAGTATTTTCTGGACAGCTGATCAGCATGCCCTCCCCTTTTGATAATAAGAGGTGACGACAGGTAATAATAGGGATAGCGCAGGGCAATTCTCAGACCAAGATCATAATCCTCGCAGACGGGAAGAGTTTCATCAAACCAACCAACTTCATCGAGCAGTTGCCGCCGGAACAGAGCAGACGACAGGCTTAGAAGACAGAGTGATAAGGCTCTTTCCAGAATATAACCAGAGGGCTTCTGATGCTTTCTGGCTTGATTGACCCGTTTGCCCTGTCTTATCCAGATTTCTTCCGTCAGGCAAAAAGGAGCAGAGGAGAAGGCCCGCAGATAGCTCATCTGAACTTCTATCTTCGAAGGCAACCACAGATCATCTGAATCAAGAAAGGCTATAAAATCTCCCCGGGCTTCGGCCAGACCCCGGTTGCGGGCTGCACTCACCCCCCGGTGAGGTTCACAATAATATCGAATATTGGGCACAACCTGGAGATAGCGACTGACCAGCAGTCCGGTATCATCTGTTGAACCATCATCTATGATCAGTAGCTCCCAATCGGCCGGATTTTTGATGAAATAAGTCTGAGCCAGTACAGACTCGATAGCATCAGATAGAAATCGAGAACGGTTATAAGTGACGATGATGGCAGTTACCATTGGTCGCAGCCGATGAGAGGTTTATCGAACCTTTTCTTTTTTGACTGAATCAGATTTTTCTAAACTGAAAGCCAGCCAGCCCCAGGCGGAATCGGCACCAATATCAGCTTTTAAAACAAAGGGCACCAGTTCGTTTTCCAGGTTATCCCGGAGCTCCCGGCCCATTTCAAAAAAATCAAGCATCAACGGAATCTGGAAGGTTTTGAATCCGCCCGGCTCCAGAGCTTTATCGCCCAGCAGTGATCCCTGATAAATGGGGCGGTTTCCCAAACGCAGCTCCAGATGGAGGTCTTTGATCAATAAATCATAGGGATTGGGATTTTTCAGTTGAAAACTGAAGGTGAATTCAGCTCCACCCAGAGTTAGATCTTTGACAGCCAGAGGCAGAATAGTAATCTCAGGAAATTCGAAGACAGGAAATTCCATGGAAAAGCTAAATGGGACTTTTTCTATTTTATTTTTTTCGTTTCTGAAGTACATTTCGCCTGTAACCAAACAGCTGGCCTGTTTCTGCCCTTCGGGCAGCACAGGAGTCAGATATTGATAGCTAATTTTAACAGGGAAGTGGAGGCCAATGGCCTGCCTGGCCGGGATGGTAACCTCTTCATCAGGAGAAACCTGCTGTTCAAAAAAGTTCTGGCTGTTGATCAGGACCCGGTAGGAGTAAGAGGCCAGGACATAGGTTCGATCGGAATTATTTTTGATAGCCGGGTAAAAAGACAGAGTCAATCCCTCCGGACTGAGCTCGGATATTTTTTTATCTTGAAGGTTGATCACCAGGTTTCTGGCGGCGGCAGAAACAGACAATTTAACCGAAATAATCAGCAGGGGCAGAATAGCCATTAAGGCCAGCCACAACCACCTTGCTCTTTTTTTATTCATAGTCCTGAATTCATAAGGTTAAGATTAAGGAACTAAAAATACCCTAAAAGCTACTTCCTTTCAAGTCAACCAAAATTCTTCTGGAAATTTTCGGCTGATCAGATATACTCATAAAAAGAAATTAACCACTGAGGAGGTTCAATGGAAATAAATCGCCGGAAGGCTTGTCTCCTGTTGACCTTTGTTTTTATTTTTGTTCTAACCTGTTCTCTACAATCGCAAGAAAAAAAAGTCACCCCAACTCTCTGGACAATCGATGATATTGTCAATCAAGAGAGAGCAGCTGATTTCAACATATCACCTGACGGTCAGATGGTTGTCTGGGTAAAAAATGTGCCTGATCAAGAAAAAGACAATCGCGTTTCACATCTCTTTCTAAGTCTAACCGGACAGTCTAAGGATAGCCAGATTATTCAGCTGACCAGGGGGCATAATTCTGAGAGCCGGCCACGCTTTTCCCCTTCCGGGCAGCAAATAGCCTTTCTTTCCGGGCGTAAGGAAGATAGCCAGGATGAAGCTGACCGGGCAGCCAGCGGTCAGCAGTTATGGCTGCTCGATGTCCGCGGCGGAGAGCCGGTAAAAGTTACAGACCTGGAGTTTGGCCTGATTAATTATGCCTGGCTTGATGACCATCATCTCCTGATTCTGGCCCGTGAAGGTAAAACCTTAAAAGAAATTAACGAAAAAGAAAAGAAAGATGATTCAATCATTTTTGAAGATCAGGAACATCTGATTCCACAGAGACTCTTTATCTATTGCCTTAAAGAAAAAAAATGGCACCGGCTAACAGAAAACCGCGACCAGATCACCAATTTTTATCTGTCACCTGACCGAAAACTGGTCATCACCCGTAACAATCAAAGCCTGAGTTATGTAAATGACAGAAAAATAAAACCGAAATTTTTTATGATTAAACTCGAGGATAAAGATAGCCGGGAAATCTTTCCTGAAGATTTCTTTAAGCCAGATGGAATTTTCTGGGATAAAAACAATCAGGGATTTTATTTTTCGGTGATGAAGACCAGCGATCCGGTCAATGAGACAGCTGGAGCTGACTTTCTCTATTATTATGACCTCAAAACCAATGGCTATCGAGAAATTAATCTCAACTGGGAAGCGGGGTTAATGGAACCATATTTACTGGTTAAAAACGATGGATTTCTTGCCCCGCTGGCGGCTGGAGCCAGACCTAAGTGGCGAAGATACTATCGCCAGGCTGAAGAGTTTAATTTTGAAGAAATCGAAGGCAAGCATTATCCCCATATCTACAGCTTAACTGGCCAGGAAAATGGCGATTGGATAGTCTACAACCACACCACCGCCTCCAAACCAGGAGAATGGTATTTTGGTCACCTGGAAAAGAATAAGCTGGTCGTTGACAGATCGCTTATCGAACTCAATCTCAATTTTAAAAGCAAAAAAATAGCCCGGACAGAAGTTATAAAATGGAAGGGTGCTCTGGATGAAGAGATTGAAGGTGTTCTTTACTACCCTCATGATTATCAGCCTGGTAAGAAATATCCCCTGTTTTTGAATATTCATGGCGGGCCAACCGGGATTGATATGGACGAATTTGAGGAATCTTATGCCTATTATCCCAACCTTCTCGCTCAGAAGGGCTGCTTTGTGCTCAAACCAAATTACCACGGCTCAAACGGCTATGGCCAGAAATTCGCCGAGTCAATTAGAGGACACTATTATGATTATCCTCTCGAGGATATGATCAAAGGCATTGATTATCTCATCTCCAGGGGAATGGTCGACGCCGACCGGCTGGGGACCATGGGCTGGTCAAATGGTGGGATTCTGAGTATTGCCTTGCTGGTCTGGACCGACCGTTTTAAAGTCGGCGGAATCGGAGCGGCCGATGTTGACTGGATCAGCGACTATGGAACCTGTGCCTTCGGAGTCAGCTTCGATAATTACTATTTTCTTGGTGCACCCTGGGAAAGGCCAGACTATTATAGGCAATTGTCGCCTCTTTTCCATTTCAAGGATATGAAGATACCAACCATCATTTTCCATGGTACCGAGGATACCAATGTGCCTTTTGGCCAGGGGATGGAGCATTACCGCGTCCTTCAGCAACTCGGACAGGCGCCGGTCAGATTTATTATTTTTCCCGGTGAACCACATGGACTGAGGAAACTGTCCCATCAGCGGCGCAAAATGGAAGAGGAGCTGGCCTGGTTTGACCGGCATTTTTTTAAGAGCCTCTCACCCAAAAATGAAGCAATAAAAGGGCTTTCGCCACTTGACCTCTCTCTTAAAGCTCAATCTTATGCGCGTTCTGGTTCCAGTTATGGGCTTAAAATAAAGGGAAAACTGATTCCAGAAATAGTTGGCTGGCAGGATTTACAGGTTGGTCGGTTTGAAGTGACCAGAGCTCAGTGGCAAGCTTTTCGCCCTGATTATAAATTTCAGCCAGGAACTGAAAATTATCCGGTTAGTGGCATTCCCTTTGAGACAGCCAGACAGTATGTCAGCTGGCTGAGCCAGTTAACTGGAGATGATTACCAGCTGCCCTCTGTGGCTGAAGCTCAGAAGCTGATGGCTGCAGCTAAGGGCAATCAGGATAACATTCTTGATTATTGGGCCGGTTACCCGGTTAACTTTGATGACGCCAGGGCGCTGCAAACTGCTATTTCCAGTCTGAAGGGGTTGGCCCCGCTACTTCTTCCTGTTGACCGGTTTCAGCCAGCTGGAGATAGCCTGATTTATGGACTGACGGGCAATGTGGCTGAATGGGCAATTGATGATAAAGGTCAGGGTCGCGTTATAGGCCTGAGTGCTGTTCATCGTGCCGGGGCAGCCAGAGAAGGCGATTATACCGCCCCTCCTTCAGATTATGTTGGCCTGCGGGTCTTCAAGACAGCTAAAAAATCTGTAAAATAGGTTTGATGAAAAAGTTTCTTCAAGCTGATTTTGAGCACCGGGAATTATTTGTTCGTCTTTTTGGCCAGGATGTCTATGCAGTTGGCGGTTTTGTACGTGATTTGCTGCTGGGACGTTCCCCACAGGAAGTTGATCTTCTCATCCAGGGACATCCCCTGGAAGAAATCATCGACAAGCTCAAACCGTATGGCCGGGTTGACCTGGTCGGTCGGAGTTTTGGAGTTATCAAGTTTACCATTGATGGCCGAACTTACGATGTAGCTCTCCCGAGAAAGGACCGGGCGCTGGCTGATAGCCAGGCAACGGGCCGCAGTCACAGAGATTTTGTGATTGAAGCTGATCCATTTCTACCTCTTGAAAAAGATCTGGAACGACGAGATTTCCGCTGCAATAGCCTCGCTCTGCGGCTGGCAGACGGAAAAATTATTGATCCTTTTAATGGTCAGGCCGACCTTGAGCAAAAAATTATACGCTTGACCAATCCCGGCTCCTTCCCTGATGATCCACTGCGGGTGATGAGGGCAGCCAGATTTGCCTCTGTCCTTGAATTTGATATTGACCGCGAGATTTATCTGGCAGCTAAAGAGATTGATTTGAGTGGGCTGAGCGTCGAGCGGATTAATGAAGAGCTGTTCAAAATACTTCATCAATCACCGAGACCAGGTCGCGGTCTGCAGGAAATGCTTAAGCTAACTGTCCTGAAACAACTTTTCCCTGAGCTTTATCGCTGCAGCCTGTCGATTCAAGATTCATATTTTCACCCGGAAAAAGATGAAGCTGGTCACCACACGGTCTGGGCTCACCTGCTGCTGTCAGTCGATCAGGCTAAAATCATCAGCCGGCAACAAGGTCTGGAAACAACCAGAGAGTTGGCCCTGTTGCTGGCTGCCCTTTATCATGATGCTGGTAAGCCGGCCACGGCTGACTGGGAATACAAGAAAGACAGATTGGTTATTACCAATAATGGCCATGATATCCTGAGTGAAAAAATCGCCAAAAAATTTTTTTCACGTCAGAAAATCTTTTCCTGGAATGGCTTTGATCTCCGCTCTGTCGTTCCAATGATTATCCGTCACCATCATCGGGCCTCCGAGTTATGGCTTAACCGAGCTAACGTAACCAAGAAAGCTTTTAACCGGCTGGCCGCTGCCGTTCAGGGCGAGATTGATCTTTTAATCTATCTTGATGCTGCTGATCGGGCTGGCCGGAAAAAAAAGCCAGTTACCGGCCTGGACCGACAGGCTGTCTGGCTATTTAAAAAATTTAAGGAACTAAAAGTCAATAGAGAAACGATTAAACCTTTGATTATGGGCCGAGATCTGATCAAGCTTGGAGTCGCTCCTGGTCCAGCCATGGGGCAGCTGCTAAAGAAACTCTATCATTACCAGCTGGATAGCCGCTTCGAGACCAGGGCCGAAGGTCTTAAACTGGCCAGAAAATTAATCCAGGAGAAGAGACCATGAGAGTTCTGGTGACCGGTGGAGCTGGTTATATTGGCTCTCATACTGCCAAAGAACTGCTTAACAGAAACGATGAAGTGGTTATTTTTGATAATTTCAGTTCCGGCCGGGAAGAGCTAATCATCGGAGGACAGGTAGTCAGAGGTGACCTGCGTTCGGTCGAAAACATCAGGCAGGTTTTTAAAGCCCACCAACCAGAAGCCGTGATGCACTTTGCCTCTTTGATTCAGGTAGCAGAATCTTATGCTCAGCCAGCCAAATATTATAACCACAACCTGAGGACGACGCTTAATCTGCTCGATTGCCTGCTGGAGTTTGGAGTCAGATATTTCATTTTCTCCTCGAGCGCTGCGGTCTACGGGCTACCTCACAAAACGCCGATCCCTGAAGATCATCCGCTTGACCCTATCAACCCTTACGGGGCCACCAAGTCTATGGTGGAGAGAATGCTCCAGGATTATGATCGGGCTTATGGATTGAAATACACTTCTCTCCGCTATTTTAATGCGGCTGGAGCTGATCCAGAAGGCCGGCTGGGGGAATGCCATCAACCAGAAACTCATTTGATACCCAATCTGCTACTCTACTTTCTGGGGGAAAAGGATGATTTTATGGTTTATGGCCATGATTTTCCTACACCCGATGGGACCGCTATTAGAGATTATATCCACGTGACCGATCTGGCCAGAGCTCACGTGCTGGCTCTGGACTGGCTGGTCAAGGAGAACAGCAGTGAGATATTCAATCTTGGCACAAATCGTGGTTATTCTGTCCTGGAAGTTATTAAAGAGGCAGAACAGGTAACCGGTCTGACCAGGCCAATTCAGTTTGGTCCAAGGCGCGAGGGGGATGTCCCCGTTCTCCTGGCTGCCAGTCAAAAAGCTGAAAAATATCTTGGCTGGAAAAGAGAATATTCTGATCTTAAAACGATTATCGAAACGGCCTGGCGATGGCATCAACGCCGTCAGAAGTCTGGTGGCCGGCCAGCTGGGTGTTGATTTAAGAGCAATTTTGATGCTATAAATTTATTATTAATAAAATTAATTAAAGAGAGAGTGTTGGAAATGAGAAGTCGCAAATTATTTTTAAGTTTTCTGTCCGTAGTTATAATAATTTTTCTGGCTGCCAGTTGTTCTTCTAACCGGAGTCAGGCTCCAGTTAAGCAGGTGCCGACGACCACTGCCCAGACCATAGTGGAGAAAGAACCAGTCAAACAACCAGAAGGCAGGGAAAGCCAGAAATTAGCTGCCGCCGAGGCTGGTTCGACGGCTGTCTCTGAACTGCAGTCAGAAGCACTGGAAGTGGAAGGAGAGTCACAGGAGAATGGCTCATCCACCGATGAGGTCTATGCCCTCTATCAGGAAGCTCAAGCTGCCCTGGAACAGGGCGAACTGGATCAGGCCCTGTCCTGTCTGGATAAGGCTTATGCTGCGTTGCTAAATATTGAAGCTTCTGCTGGTTCAGGTCTTGATCAGGAAAAAAATGATCTGAGAATTTTACTTGTCCAGAAAATCCAGCAGGTTTATGCTTTCAGGTTGACACCTCCAGGCAGCAATCACAAAACCATTCCTGTCGTAGAAAATAACTGGGTTCTGGCTGAAATTAAATTATTTCAAACAGTCGAGAGGAAATTTTTTGAAGAGGCTTACCGACGGTCGGGTCTTTTCCGGCCGATGATCGTCGAAGAGTTGAAAAAAGCAGGCTTACCG
>Ga0116142_10004203_pt1 | contig 13888 bp, 17 predicted proteins | sample AD_UKC033_MetaG_FD_89785 | JGI IMG/M metagenome (GOLD analysis project Ga0116142, IMG submission 89785) | Active sludge microbial communities of municipal wastewater-treating anaerobic digesters from USA - AD_UKC033_MetaG | ecosystem: Engineered > Bioreactor > Anaerobic > Digestate | place: USA... | reverse complement strand
CCGCGGCGAAGCCGGCGAGGTCGCCGATCACGCCACCGCCGAGCGCGATCACGGTGGCGTCGCGGTTCGCGCCGAGCGCAGCCAGCGCGTCGAACACCGCTTCGACGCCAGCCAGTGTCTTGTGCGCCTCGCCGTCCGGACGGATCAGGCTCGCGTGGCGCAAGCCGTCGAGGCCGGCCAGGACATGACCGAGATAGAGCGGCGCCACCGTCGCATCGGTGACGACGAGAACGTCGCGCCCGCCGATCGCCGCGCGCCAGCTGGCCGGGTCGGCGAGCTGGCCGCGGCCGATGCGGATCGGATAGCTGCGCTCGCCGAGGGTCACATCCACGCACAGGTTCATGCGGTTGGCTCCACAGGTTCGCGCCGCCACTGGCTTTCGAGGCGCAGGCCGACCTGGAAAGCGAGCGCATTGCTGCTGCCCTGGCCGGTCGACGGCATGCGCAGGTCGGCGACTTCGGCATACAGCGGGTTGCGTTCCACGGCGAGCTGTTCGAGGCGCGCGCGGCGGTCATCGACACCGAGCAGCGGTCGCTTGCGGTCATGGCGCAACCGGGCAAGCTGCGAGTCGACATCGGCATCGAGCCAGAGCACGAAGCCGTTGGCACGCAGCAGTTCGCGGTTGTGCGGCGACAATACGCAGCCGCCGCCGGTCGACAGCACGATGCCGCGACGCTGCACGAGCTCGCCGAGCATGCGGCTTTCGCGACGGCGGAAACCAGCCTCGCCCTCGATCTCGAAGGTCAGGGTGATGCTGGCGCCGCTGTGCTCCTCGATGACCTGGTCGAGGTCGACGAAGGGCATGCCGAACACCTCGGCGAGACGCCGGCCGATCGAGGTCTTGCCGGCGCCCATCGGGCCGACGAGATAGAGATTCGCCGCAGGATTCATGACGGTCGGCATCATAGCTTGGCTGGCGCGGTCTCGGTTTGCCTGATGCGTCGTTCCAGCCGAGTGCTGGTGCCGGCACCTGATTCTCCTCACGCGAACAGGTGTTGCGCTTCAGAGTTGAACTCGCGCCGCGCGAATCAGGGACACCTCGCCGAGCAGCCATGTCACCTTCGACCTCGGCAACCGGGTGCTACAAGTATTCCGGGCCAACCGCGATAATGGCCTCATGTTGCGCTTCCTTCTCATTTTTCTCGTCCTTCTCCTGGTGATGTTCGTTGCCGAGCTGACCCCGCCGGTCGAGCACTACGTCATCGAGCCGTTCACCGCGATGCTCGCCGACGCATGCGCCTGGATCATCCACTGGTTCGACCCGTCGACACGGTCGAGCGGCAAGTTCATCGAGGGCGGTGACGGGACCTTCCTGGTCTCGATCGAGCGCGGCTGCAACGGGATCGAGGCGGTGATCATCCTGTTTGCGGCGATCCTCGCCTTCCCGGCGCCGTGGAAGCACAAGATTGCTGGCCTTGGCGCCGGTCTCGTGGCGGTCCAGCTGCTCAATATCGTGCGGATCGTCAGCCTGTTCTTTCTCGGCCTGTGGCACCGGACGTGGTTCGAATGGTTCCACCTTTACTTGTGGCAGGCCCTGATCGTGCTCGATGCGCTGATCGTGTTCCTCGTCTGGTTGCGCATGGTGCCGCGGCTGGGCTCTGTGCAATCGACCATGCGCCAAGCGGGGGCCGCCAGCCCCTGAGGATGCTCTCGCACCGGCGGCTTTGCGGTACTCTTTCGCTTCCCATCGAATCCGTTGGAGTAGAGCCATGGCGGTCGCCAAGGTCATCGAGCTGAGCAGTTCGTCGAGCAAGAGCGTCGAGGATGCCGTGCAGTCCGGTTTGCGCAAGGCTGCTGAGACCGTGAAGAACATCCAAGGTGCCTGGGTCAACGAGATCAAGGTGCAAACGCGTGCCGACGGCACCATCGAGGAATGGCGCGTCAACATGCGCGTGACCTTCGTCGTCGAATAATCCGTTCGGACAGTGCCGGTCCGCGCGGCGCTGTCGTGCGGCAAAGGATCGAGACCTGATGAACACATCGGATCACGTGATCGGCATCGTCGAGGACGACCCCGACCAGGCCGCGTTGGTGTCGCATTGGCTCTAGGAGGCCGGCTATGCGGTACGCCTGTTCCGCTCCGCGGCGGAGTTCCACCGCCGCCAGGGTTCGGCGGCGGTCGACTTGCTCCTGCTCGACTGGATGCTGCCCGACTCCACTGGCCCGGAGATCGCCGAGCGCGTGCGCGAATCGGCCAATTCGACCCTGCCGATCATCTTCCTGACCGCACGTGGCGCCGAAGCCGACATCGTGCGCGGCCTCGAGGTCGGCGGCGACGACTACCTGGTCAAGCCCCCACGCCGTGCCGAGTTGCTGGCGCGTGTCTCGGCCGTGCTGCGTCGGCATGGCGGTGACGACGGGGGGCGTGATTCGCTCGACGTTGCTCCGTACGCGATCGACTTCAAGCGCCGCCGCATCGCATTCGCCGGCAACGAGGTCGAGTTGACCCAGCGTGAGTTCGACCTTGCCACCTTCCTGTTCCGTCGCCACGGCCGCATCGTCAGCCGCGATGCCTTGCTCGAGAACGTGTGGAATCTGACCGCTTCGGTATCGACGCGCACGGTCGACACGCATGTGAGCCGCCTGCGCAAGAAGCTCGAACTCAACGGTGAGCATGGTTGGCGTCTCGCTGCGATCTACCAGCACGGTTATCGCCTGGAGCCGGTTTGAAGCCGTAGCTGCACGTGCCAGGGCATGGCGTGTATCGTGCGTGCCGTGGGAACATGATGAGGAGACCCGCACCGTGACCACAGCCGCTTCGCGCAAGGGCAAGCCGGGAGCGCGCACCGCCTCCCGTGGCAAGGCCCGCACCGTGCCGCCGCCGCGTCGCGCGGCCGTGGCCATCAAGCCCCCGAGGAAGAAGTCCATGTCCGACCCGAAGAAGCCCGCCGCCGACGCCTCGGCCGACCGCAACGTCGACCAGATTCGCGACATCCTGTTCGGCGGCCAGATGCGCGACTACGAACGCCGCTTCGATGATCTTGGCCAGCGCCTTGAAGCCGAAATGAAACGCCTGCGCGAGGCACAGGACAAGCGCATGGCGCAGATGGAGCGTCGCCTCGACGAGCAGTTCGAAAAACTCGGCAAGCAGGTGCGCCAGGAAGTGAGCGACCGCACCCAGGCCGTCGATGACCTCGAGACGCGCGTCCAGCAAGCGGCGCGCACCGCACGCGGCGAAGTCAATGGCGCCATCGGAGCGCTCGAGCAGGAGCTGGCGGCGACGGACGAGCGGCTGCGTGACGCGATCGCCGAGCTGTCCAGCGCGCTGGGTGCGCGCGCCAGCGAAGCCAGCGCTGCGCTTGCCCGCGCGAACGCCGAGTTGCGTGCCGAAAAGGTCGGCCGCGAGGACCTCTCCAGCTTGCTCACCGAACTGGCCTTGCGCCTCAAGGGCGAGTTCGATCTGCCGACGCGCTGACCGCCCCGCGGCCGCCGCGATGAGTGACTTCGACCGTCTGCGCGAGCTGCTGCTCGCCGAGGAACGAGAGGCGCTTGCGCGCGCCGAACGCCGCCTCGACCGGCTCGACAGCGTGCGCGACGATCTGCCGGCTCAGTTGCCGGGCATCGTGCGTCGAGCGCCGCCGAAACCGATGGCCGATGCACTGGCCACGCCGGTAGCGAGCGCGCTCGGCAGCGCGGTGCGTTCGCAATCGCGCTCGATCGTGGACGCGTTGTTCCCGGTCATCGGCCCGCTGATCCGCAAATCGATCGCCGAGGCCCTGCGTGGTCTCATGGGTGACATCAACGGTGCGCTCGAACAGAGCCTGACCGTGCGTGGCCTGCGCTGGCGCCTCGAGGCCTGGCGCAGCGGTGTGCCCTATGCCCAGGTCGTGCTCAAGCACACCTTGCGTTACCGCATCGACCACCTGTTCGTGATCGAGCGCGATTCCGGCATCGTCCTGCGCCGCGAATCGGCGCCCGGCCTGCCCGACCTCGACGCCGACGCGATCGCCGGCATGCTGACTGCGATCGGGCATTTCGTGCGCGACTCGGTCGGGCGTGCCAACAGCGATTCGCTGGAGGAGGCGCGCGTCGGCGAGTATCTGCTGTGGCTGATCGACGGTCCGCGTGCCTCGATCGCGTGTTTCATCGAAGGCGTGCCTCCGGACGGCCTGCGCGAGGTGCTCGAACAGCGCCTCGAGTCGATCCATGCCGGCATCGAGGGCATCGACACGCTGGCGTCGGAGCACGTCGCCGCCGTCGATCTCGACTTGACTGAACTCGCGCGGTCCAGTGCGCCCGAACGCGATGCCAAGCGTCGCCCGTCTTACTGGCCGGCGTTGATCCTGGTTGCCCTCGCCATCAGCGCGCTCGGCTGGTACGGCCTGCGCGAATGGCGCTGGCAATCTCGGGTCGACGCCCTGCGCGGCATCCTGGCCGCTCATCCTGGGTTTGTCCTCACCGGACTCGACGCGCGTGGCGGTGTTCTGGCGATCCGTGGATTGATCGATGCCGATGCCGATCCGATCGCCTCGCGTTTGGCCGAGGCGGAGATCGTCGGCATCGAACCTGCTTACACGCTGTCCGGCTACGTCTCGACCGACGATGCCATCGTCGTGCGGCGTACGCGGCGCCTGCTTGATGCGCCGTCCAGTGTCACGGTAGAGGCACATTCTGGCCAGCTGCGCCTGGGCGGCAGCGCGCCGGCGGCGTGGATTGCCGGCGCGCGCGAACGTGCGGGCTGGGTGCCGGGGGTTCGCGAGGTCGTGTTCGGGACGGCTGACGAGATCGACCCGGTGGCCGTTGCGCGGGCCGGACTGGTCGACCTCGCCGAGCGCCTGGCCGGCCTGCGGGTGCGCTTCGTGCGGGATGCCGAATCGTTGCCCGGCAACGAAGCGACGGTTGCCGCCATCGTCATCGGCCTGCACGAAGCGATCGAGTTGGCCGACCGTGCCGGAGTCGGCATCCGCGTCGACGTGATCGGCTGCAACGATGCGCCCGGTTCGGACGAGATCAATGCAGACATGCGGCGGTCGCGTGCGCTGTGGCTGCGCGACGCACTTCTGGCGGGAGGCGTGCCATCCGAATTGCTCCGTCCGATCGATGCGCAGGTGGAACCGGTTGGCGCTAACATGAAGTTCCGCGGCGCAATGGTGCGCCTGTCGACCGAGCCTGAAGTGCGATGAGTGCCCTCGCCCGCAAGGTGTGCATGCTCGGCGACTTTGGCGTCGGCAAGACCAGCCTGGTCGCGCGCTTCGTGCGCAATACCTTTTCCGAGCAGTACCTGACCACGGTCGGCGCCAAGGTCGACAGCAAGGAGGTTGCGCTGCCTTCCGGCGACGTGCTCAAGCTGGTGGTCTGGGACATTGCCGGGAAGAGCGCCCTAGACGCGCTCAACATGAACTATCTGCGTGGTGCGAGCGGCCTGCTGCTGGTCGCCGATGGCACACGCGAGGCGACTCTGCGCGTCGCCCTCGATCTGCTCATGCAGTCGCGCGACCTGTTGCCAGGTGCCGAGGTCGTGCTGCTGGTCAACAAGCTCGACATCATCGATCGCTGGGAAGTAGCCCCGACGACCTTGGCCGAGTTGCGCCGCAGCCTGCCTGTTTTCGAGACCAGTGCGCGCTTCGGTGACGGTGTCGAGGCGGCCTTCGCCGAACTGGCGAGGCGGTTGGCATGAGTGGCGCGCCGGCCAGTTCGACCGTCGGCGTCGATCTCGAGCTTGCGCGTCTGCTGATCGAGCGCGCAAATCCCCTGACACTGGACTTCGACCGCGATTGGAATCTGCGCGACATTGCCGGCGATGCGGCGCGCTTCGGCTTCGATGGGGGTTCGGCCGACGCGGCCCTGCGCGGACTGCAGGAACTGTTTCTGGGCATGCCTCTCGACGAAGGCGTCGACCTGTCGTTCGTGCAGTTGCCGAACGGGCGCAACGCACATGTGCACCTGCTTGCGGGCGATGGCGGCTTTCGCGTGATCCTGCTCGACGCGCAGGACGAACACGACCGCCAGCGCAGCCAGCAACAACTCGGCAACGAGGCGGCGATCGCTTCGGCACAGAAAACCAAGGCCATCCACCAGCTGCGCCACATCCGCGAGCAGCTCGAGCAACAGCGCACGCGCCTCGAGGAGGCCAATGCGCTGAAGACCGCGCTGATCGCCACCCTGAGCCACGATTTCCGCTCGCCGCTGACCTCGATCTTCGGCTACCTGCACCTGCTCGAAGGCAACGCCGGTCTCGACGAGTCCGCACGCCAGCACGTGCGCGCGGTACGCCGCAACGCGAGCTACCTGTTCGCCCTGGCGGAGAACCTGCTCGAGTACGGACGCCGGGAGAGCGGGGGGCGCGTATTGAATCCAGCGATCGTCGACCTCACCGCGTTGCGTGATGATCTCGTGGCGATGTTTCGCCCGCTCGCGGCGGACAAGAATCTCGGATTCGCCATGGCCGTGCATGTCGAGGACGTGCGCAAACCCGTGCTCGACGAGATGCGCCTGCGCCAGATCCTCGTCAATCTGCTGTCGAATGCGGTGCGCTACACGCTGGAGGGCGAGGTGTCGGCGAGCCTCACGTGGCGCGACGGCGCACTCACGGTCGAGGTGCGCGATACCGGTATCGGCATTCCCGAGGAGTATCACGAGCGTGTCTTCGTCGCCTTCAATGGCGGGGGGCAGGGTGGCAGCAAGGGGGCCGGGCTCGGTCTCAGCATCGTCAAGCGTCTGGTGGCGCAGCTGCATGGCAGCCTCGTTCTCGATTCGGCTCCCGGTCGCGGCACGACCTTCACGGTCGTGCTGCCGGCGCTCGGCCAAGCCGAGCCGGACCGGCCCCCGACGGTGGGCGAAACCGGTGCCACGGCCTGGCTGCACGGCTGCAAGGCCCTGGTCGTCGACGATGATCCCGATATTGCCCAGCTCGTCGCATTGCTGCTCGATGATCTTGGTTTCCACGTGCGCACCACCGGCGACGCGGCCAGTGCGGTCGATCTCGCCTTGGCCGACCCGCCTGATGTGCTCGTGGTCGACGTCGAGTTGCCGGGCATGTCCGGAAACACCGTCGTCTACCGCCTGCGCGCGCAAGGCTACAAGGGGCGCATCGTGACCCTCTCCGCCACGCCGACCGAAGAAGCGCGTGCGACGGCCCTGGCCGCCGGCAGCGACCACTACCTGACCAAGCCGATCCACATCGAACGGTTCGTGCGCACGATGTTGCGCATCACCGGCGTGGGTTGATCCCGGCAGCGGGAGCGGCGCGAATCGCCGCACGCCGATCGTGGTCGAGGCGAACGACCAGGTCGGCGCGCGCGGGCAGGCTGCGCAAGGCGTGCCGGCTCAGGCGCTCGTAATGGGCGATGAAGCGCGCGAGCGCGCTGGCATCCATGATCCGCGGTGCGTTGTTCCGGTGCCGCAGCCTGCGCTCCTGTTCGCCGCGCCAGCGGCGGACGACGTCGAAGCCCGGTGCCTGCAGCACGACAAGGCGGTCGAGTCGCCGCCACAGGCGTGCGTAGTCGCGTGCGAGCACGGCGTTGACGTGGCGACGCCAGCATCCATCCGGGTCTTCGTTGCGTTCCAGGCCATTGAGCGGCCGGTCCAGTTCGGCCGCGGCCTGCGCCGGCACGCCGAGGCACCAACCTTCGAGGATGATCAGGGCCGGTGCGCGCGTGCATCGACGCCAGCGCGACGGCGGTTGGCGCGTGTCGCGGCCCTTGTCGAAGCGCGGCACGCCGACCGGTCGCTGTGGCGACGCCTGTGCAAGCGCGTCGAGCGTGCGTTCGAGCAGGCCGAGGTCATGCGTGCCCGGCACGCCGCGCGTGGCGAACAGCGCGTGCACATCGCGTGCGAGCTGCTGTCGTTCGCGTCGACCGAAATAGACGTCGTCGAGCGACAGCGCAAGTGCATCGATCCCGCGCGTTCGTGCCGCCGCAACGAGTTGCGCGGCGAGCGTGCTCTTGCCGCTGCCTTGCAGGCCCGACAAACCAGCCAGCAACGGTCGGCGCAAGGCACGTGCCGGCAGCATCGCATCGAGCACGGCATCGACCAGTGCGGGGTCGAAGCCGTGGCCACGGGGGCGCGAGGAGGAAGGCACGGGTACTGGCATGTCGGCGAGTATCCGTCATGCAGCGTGTAGACTTGCAGGCATGAGCGCACTCGCCGACCTCCCCGCTGAAATCGTCGCCACCCTGGAACGCCTGGTCGCCGAGGCCCGTGCAAGCGGCGATTCCGAACCGACCGCGATGAACCTCGCCACCGTCGATGCGGAAGGCCGCGTGGCCGCGCGCATCGTCCTGCTCAAGGGTGTCGCCGCCGATGGCCTGCGTTTCTTCACGAACTATTCGAGCGCGAAGGGCGCGGCACTCGCCGCGCATGCGCAGGCCGCACTGACCTTCCACTGGAAGACGCTCGGCGACCAGGTGCAGGCGCGCTTCGAGGGCATCGTCGCGACCCTCACTGAAGCGGATTCGGACGCGTACTTCGCCACCCGCCCACGCGAGAGCCAGCTCGGCGCCTGGGCTTCGCTGCAATCGCAACCATTGCCGGATCGGGCGACCTTCGAGGCGCGCTATGCCGAATTCGAGCGCCGCTTCGAGGGTGCAGCGGTACCGCGCCCGCCGCATTGGGGCGGTTACCGTCTTTCGCCGGACCGCGTCGAGTTCTGGTATGGCGCGCGCTACCGCCTGCACGAACGCGTCGTCCACGTGCTGAGCGACGGAGTCTGGCAACGCGGCCTGCTGTATCCGTGAGGATGATCGGGCCGCAGCGCATCGTCTGCCTGACCGAAGAGCCGACCGAAGTGCTTTACGCGCTCGGCGAGGAAGCGCGCATCGTCGGCATTTCGGGTTTCACCGTGCGCCCGCCGCGCGCACGCCGCGAGAAGCCGAAGGTGTCTGCCTTCACCAGCGCGAAGATCGAAGCCATCCTCGCCCTCGAGCCGGATCTCGCGATCGGCTTTTCCGACATCCAGGCCGACATCGCGCGCGAACTCGTGCGCGCCGGTGTCGAGGTATGGATCGCCAACCATCGCTCGGTCGAGGGCATCCTCGACTACATCCGCCGGCTCGGTGCGCTGATCGGCGCCAGCGTGCGCGCCGAAGCCTATGCCGCCCAAGCTGAAGCGCACATCGCCGCCGTCGCCGCAGCGGCAGCGAAACTGCCGCGCCGCCCGCGCGTCTACTTCGAGGAATGGGACGAGCCGATCATCGTCGGCATCCGCTGGGTGGCCGAACTGATTCGCATCGCCGGCGGCGACGATATCTTTCCCGAGCGCGCGGCCTGTTCGCTTGCTCGTGATCGCATCCTCGCCGATGGCGACGAAGTCGTGCGCCGCGCGCCGGACCTGATCTTCGCCTCGTGGTGCGGCAAGAGGTTCCGCCCCGACAGGTTGGCCGCACGCTCCGGCTGGGATGCGATCCCCGCCGTGCGCGATGGCGAGCTGCACGAGATCAAGTCACCGATCATCCTGCAGCCCGGGCCGGCCGCGCTGTTCGACGGCCTGGCCGCGATCCACGCGATCATCGAGGCCTGGGCGCGGCGGTTCAGTCGGCAGTGAAATCCTGGCTGAAACGCAGCGCCATCGGGCGGCTCGCGCCAGTCGGCGTGATCGACAGTTCGAAGGTCCAGGTGTCGGGGCCGGCAAGTTCGAACAGGCCGACGTAGCTGATGTAGTCGCCGGGGATCTCGCGGAACGTGATCGGGGTGCGTCGCCCGAGCAGGTTGACCGCCTCGCCGCTGATCGTCGCCGCGAGCGCGTGCGTGGAGCCATCGTCGCCGATGCGCTGTACCGAGATGATGAGCATGCCGCCGCGCGACGAGCGCTGGATGCCGTACCGCCGCGCCATCGCCGCATCGAGGAAGCTGGTGCGCAGGGCGTTGTAGTGGAGCTCGTAGCCGTCGATGCGTCGCGAGGTCGGTACCTCGGCCGCTGCGGTCGATGTGACGGGAATGGAAGCGGCGGGTGCGAGAAAGCGCATGGTCTGGACTCTGGTCGGAGATTCTGGTGCGGGCGATGCCGGGCGCCACGGCGCAGCCATCGCGGATGATCGCCAAGTGCCGATATGCCGTTGTGGAGTGTGGCGTTCAGCTCAAGCGCGCGCCCAGGTCCGCGATCGGCTGCACGACCAGGGCGCGCAGCAACAGGATCGCAAGGATGGCCAGCATCGGCGAGAAATCGAGGCCACCGAGGTTCGGCAGGCGACGCCGGATCGGCGCGAGTACCGGTTCGGTCAACTGGATTAGCAGCGGCACGACAGGGTGGCGGCTGTCGCTGCCGACGAAACTCAGGATCGCGCGCACGAAGATGAGCACGCCGATCAGCACGAGCAGCCAGCCGATCAGATTCGCCAACGCACCGACGAGCAGGCCCGGCAGCGCCGGCAGGCGGCCGAGCAGGGCGCTGATGACCGCATGCTCGACGACGAACAGCATATACGCGAGGAGCACGCCGGCAACATCGAGGCGGCGCCAGCCCGGGATCAGCTTGCGCAGCGGCATGAGCACGGGATTGGTCGCCTTGTACAGGAACTGGCAGATCGGGTTGTGAAAGTTCGCGCGCACAAGCTGCAGCAGCACGCGCAGCATGATCAGGCCGATGGCGATGCCGAAAGCGAAGCCGACAAGGATGATGCCGGCGTTGGCGAAGTAGCTCATGCCCCCTCCGCGTCGAAACGATCGGACAGTTCGCGGCCACGCCGGATCGCGGCGCCGATCGCGCTGGCGACCAGGTCGCGCAGGCCGCCTGCGGCGAATGCGTCCAGCGCGGCCTGGGTCGTGCCGCCCGGTGAAGTCACGCGCTCGCGCAGGCGCCCGGGCGGTTCACCGTCCTCGGCGGCCATGCGCGTGGCGCCGACACCGGTCTGCACGGTGAGCCGGCGCGCGATGTCGCGCGGCAGGCCGGCGGCGACCGCGGCATCCTCGAGCGCCTCGATGAGCAGGAAGAAGTAGGCTGGACCGGAGCCGGACAGGGCGGTGACGACGTCCATCAGCGCTTCGTCGTCGATCCAGGCCGTGGCGCCGGCGCTGGCGAGAATCGCTTCGGCCTCGGCGCGCGCGTCGGTGCCCGTGGCCGGGTTGGCGTGCAGGCCGGTGGCCCCGGCACCGATCAGTGCCGGTGTATTCGGCATGGTGCGCACGATGGCGAGGCCGCCGCCGAGCCAGGCGTCGATCTGGGCGATGCGGATGCCGGCGGCGATCGAGATGACCAGCGGTTTCGCGGTCTGGACGACCGCAGCCAGTTCGCGGCAAACCTCGCGCAGCACCTGCGGTTTGACCGCGAGCACGATGATGTCCGCGCCGGCAGCGGCCTCCACCCCGCGCTCGAACACCGCCACGCCGAAATCGGCCACGAGGCGCTCACGCAGCCCGGCATCCGGTTCGGCGACACGGATCGTGTCCGCGGGCGCGCCGCCGCGCAGGCGCGCACCGATCAGGCTACGCGCCATGTTGCCGCCGCCGATGAAGGCGATGCTGGGCGTCGACATCGTTCCGGCCGTCCGCGAAGAGGGGGTGGGAAGCATAGCAATACCGTTTCGGAAAGCCCCGACCAGGGGTTGATCAGAGCATCCCAAGCGGTCACTGGCGACTGCGGGCTGGTGCAGAGCATCCACCGGTCGGGGGCGATGTCATGTTCGGGAATGGAACTGCGTATGTATCGATACACCCGGCGGTATATCCGCCGTCCCATGCGGAGAGTTCCGATGTCGATGCAAGCTGCCACCGTCAATGCGCGCGCCGCCGTCAATGCCCTGCAGGGCGTCAGCGTGATCTGCCGCAACCTCGCCCCGCTCAGCTCGCCGATGGACGATGAACAGTTGCGGCAGCGCGCACGCCTGATCGATTCGGTCCTGCGCGCGCGCAGGCAAATGGAACTGCTGCACAATCGTGCCGTCCAACTGGCCGCTTCGCTCGATCGCTTCCACCAGCGCCGCCGGCAGGTCCAGGGCTTCGTCCAGGTGGGCGACTGCGTCGTCGCCGAGCGCGGCTGTCGGCGTGGTCCCGCACAGGTGATTGACCGACGCGCTTGAGCATCGCGCACTCCGGCGAACCGATCGGCCGGGAGGTTGCAGTCGTCCTGCGCTTCGTGCGCGTGTCGCCGCGGCGGCGACGTGATAAAAATGGATCCCTGTCACCTGCCCGCAGGGTGGACATGCCGGGGACCACGACTGAATTGCTGCAACGCTGGCGGGCGGGGGAACCCGCCGCGCTCGATGCCCTGTTGCCGCAGGTCTACGGTGAACTGCGTCGTCTTGCCGCTGGTGCGCTCGGCGCCCACAAGGGGCACGCCACGCTGCAGCCGACTGCATTGCTCAATGAAGTCTTCGTGCGCCTGCTCAGTGCCGACCAGGTCGATCTCGAGAACCGCAAGCACCTGTTCGCCACGGCGGCGCGCATCATGCGCCAGATCCTCGTCGATCGGGCGCGCCGCGCCGCCAGCGACAAGCACGGGGCCGCCTGGCAGCGCGAAAGCTTCGTCGAGGCGCTGCAGCTGCCGATTCCCGGCCACACGGACCTGCAACTGCTCGACGCGGCACTGGAGGAACTCGGACAAGCCAACGAGCGCATGGCGCGCGTTGTCGAACTGCGTTATTTCGTCGGATTGAGCGTCGCCGAGGCCGCTGGCGTGCTGGAAGTGGAGGAGCGCACGGTCTATCGCGACTGGGCGCTGGCAAAGGCGTGGTTGCAGGAACGCCTGCGCGCTTGAATGGAGCGGCCGCGCCGGGGCACGGCGCGGCCGTGCGTTCCTCAGGCCTCTTCCCACTCGTAGACGGCCTCGATCTTTGGCGCACCCGGTTTCACCGGGGGGCTGGTCGGCGCCGGGTCGGAGTCCTTGCGTTCCGGTGCCGGAGGTGTGTCGGGATCGCCGGCGCGTGGCTCAAGCGGCACACTGGCGGACAGCGACGTGAGGCGCCACTGGCCTCCGCTTTTCGGCAGGGTTGCCTGCAACTGCTGCAGCAGGTCGTCGATGTTGATCGGGTTCTTCGACATGGTCGGTTCCTCGTTGGTGGGCAAACAACGGAACGGTACGCGAAACGGGGCGCGAGGCTGACATATCCGCATGCTGCGGCCGGCATGCGCATCGATCCGGAGATGGCATGGACCCGTTGACCCAGCGCACCCTCAGCATCGCACGCGAGGCACTCGATGTCGAAGACACGGTCGCCCGTGGGGATTGCGTGCATCGCCTGTGTGATGGAGACGCCGAGCTCGAGCGGCGCGTACTGCGCCTCATCGGCGATGCCGAATCGATGACCATGGAGGAAGCGGCACGCCCGCACGGCCTGTCCGGCAGGGTTTTCCAGCCGGGGGAGGCGGTCGGTCCGTATCGCCTGCTGCATCCGCTCGGCGAAGGCGGCATGGGCGAAGTCTGGCTCGCCGAGCGCGCCGATGGCGCATTCGAGCGCCAGGTCGCACTGAAGCTGCTGCGCGGCGGTTGGCTGCGCCCAGACCGGCATTTCCGCCGTGAGCGCGACATCCTCGCCCGTCTCGGCCACCCGAACATCGCCCAGCTCTACGACGGTGGCGCCAGCGGCGACCAGCCGTGGTTCGCGCTCGAGTATGTCGACGGCGAAACCGTCACCGAATGGTGTGACCGCCAGCACCTCGATGTGCGCCGCCGCGTGCGTCTGCTGCTGCCGCTGTGCGCGGCTGTGCAGTTCGCCCACCAGAACCTCGTCGTGCACCGCGACATCAAGCCGGCCAACGTGCTGGTCACCAGCGACGGCACGCCGAAACTGCTCGACTTCGGCATCGCCAAACTGGTCGACCAAGGGGAAGCCCGTCAGACGCAGACGCTGGCGATGACTCCGGCCTATGCGAGTCCCGAGCAGCGCCGGGGCGATACCGTGCGCACGCCGAGCGACGTCTACCAGCTCGGTTTGTTGTTGTTCGAACTGCTGGTCGGCCGTGCTGCACACGAGCTGCGCACGGCACAGGGCGAGCGCCTGCTGCCGCGCCTCGATCT
>Ga0116142_10004197_pt1 | contig 13902 bp, 9 predicted proteins | sample AD_UKC033_MetaG_FD_89785 | JGI IMG/M metagenome (GOLD analysis project Ga0116142, IMG submission 89785) | Active sludge microbial communities of municipal wastewater-treating anaerobic digesters from USA - AD_UKC033_MetaG | ecosystem: Engineered > Bioreactor > Anaerobic > Digestate | place: USA... | reverse complement strand
TGGCTTTCGCCCGAAGGGACGCGTCTGCAGGAGCTGCGCTGCGACATCACAGCCTTTTTAAACGACGGTCTGGCGGTGATCGTGGATTTTCATCCCTCGCACGAAGAACAAGAAATCCTGGCGGCGCAAAATTCCGACGCTCTTCTGGCACGGCTGGAGGACCGGTGGGCCGTACTTGAAAGCGTTCTGAATGGCTTGCCCGCCGATAAAATCTATCTCGGCCTGCTTAACGAGCCACCGCGATCTATCAAAGACTGGTGGAAAGCACAGGGGCGGCTGGTCGAAAGGCTGCGCGCACGCTTCCCGGACACGGCGTTTATCGCCACGGACAATTTCGGTCTTTATGGTACGCTCAGGAACAAAAAGCCTTATCCGGACGAAAACATCTTTTACGATTTTCATTTCTACACGCCCATGTTCTTCACGCATCACAATGCGCGCTGGACGACTCCGCCGCCCGATCTCCGTGAAAAAATAGACAACCTGCGCTATCCGGCAAACCTGAATCCGGATGCGAACCCGTCGTACGAAAAGATGAAGACCTACCTGGATCAGGGATGGGACAAGGAAAAGCTTGCAGCGCTTCTCGAAAAATACCCGCTATACTGGCGGGATAAAGTCGGCGCGAAGATACTGTGCCTCGAATTCGGCGTCTACCGTCCCTTCGTGGACAATGGCTCGCGCCTGCGCTGGCTCAAGGATATGCGCGAACTGTTCGAGGAAAACAACATCCCCTGGGCGCTCTGGAATTACAAGGGCGGGTACGGGCTTTTTCCGGGCGGTGACCGTCCGCTTGATGCGGAGATGGCAGAAGCGTTAGGGCTTAACTTACAAACATCTCCCTGATATCCCGTTTTTTCTGAAGGGGGTTGTTTTTTTCTGTCTGTGGATTCCCGCCTGAAAACTGTCCCGCATATTTAAGTAAAAACCCGATCCATAAAAATTCAATCCCCAGACCGTAAGGCGAAAGGACTTCCTCCTGGAAGAAAAAGTTCACGAGGATGAAGCCGTAGGCAAAGTAAAAAATTGAAAAATCATAGTCTTCCGTATACTTGGCTCCGTGTTCCCGAAACGATTTCGACAGCGAGCGCCACAGAGAAAAAAGAAAGGCCATGTAGGCAAAGCCGAAGATTCCCCACTGGTTCAACAGGACGGAAACCGAGCTTTCAAGGCCGAAGGGCGTGTACCCCCTCAGCTGCGCCTGAAGCCACCACGGCTTGCTGTCGATCGCCGCGAGGTTGCCGCCGAAGCCGAAGCCCCTGCCGACGGGAAAAGACAGGAAATCCCGCACGCCGCCGATCAGGCCAAGAACGTGATAATCCCTGACCGAGTATCCGTAGAGGAAAATCAGGGGAGTCAGCAGGGTACAGACGAGCGTGGATATCCTGACGACCGTTCCCCGTCCCGTTCCCATGCGGGTCAGACAAACGAGGCCGATGGAAAAAATCGTCATGATGGACGGTCCCTTTGTGCCGATAATCAGGATGAATACGATGGCAATAAAAACCAGCGCGTACTTCCTGGCGATGAAAAACACCAGAGCGCAAAAAGACAGCAAATAGCCAAAACTGATGGCATGAAATGTCGGCCCCAGAATCCGGAAGGACGTAATACCCAGATCGTTGAAATAAGGGGAATTGAAGAAGGTCGTCCTGAGGGCCTCAATCGTTCCGTCCAGATCGGCCTTACCCGTGTCGAACTTGATCGCGTAAAGATGGTGCAGATTCAAAACACCGTAATAAAACCTCGTAAAGAAAAACTCCATGCAGGCCTGCAACAGGATAATGCCGCCCAGAAACATCCAGATTTTGACAAATGTGTTGAGCCGGACATGCTGGCTGAGATAGGTGCCTATGGCCAGGCAGAGAATGCCGCCGGTGAAGTTTCTGAAATAGGCGACGGCGACAAAGACCTTGTTGACGGCCGCGCCGTAAAGAAGGTAAAGCACGGCCAGTATCAGGAAGATGAAGGCGATCTTGAGGGTCCTGTTTGCAAAAGGGCCGAGATCGTTTGCGGAAAACATAAGCCGTATAAAGCAATAACCGCCAAACAATGCGCAAACAAGAAAGTTGGTCCCCTGCAGAATAGACATCTGCCCTTCGGCCAGATAGGGACTCCAAATACCAATCACCGTGTTTTGCCATATAAGGATCGTAAGGTAGCTGACAATTCCCGCCAGTGGGGAAAGCATAAAAATCCCAAATGGTACCAGAACCATTACAACCAAAAACAACGGGCTTACCAAAGTGGCAATACCTATCGCTGCGCCCGTCCAGATCAACGAGGCAATCCATGAAATAAGGATTATCTGATAGTCACTATTAATTTTAACTTTGCCTATCAGGCGCCGATTAAGCTTTTTATCTTCCTGAAGAAGAGACTTTGCATTTTCATTTTTTTTTAGAAGCATGTTTTTCTTTTTTTCCTTATTGTGGAACAAACTTCTTAACTTCTGGATAGGCCTTCTGCAGGAATTGTCGTAGCCGCTCATCACCATCCTCCGGCTTTTCTCCCGCCTCCAGCGGTGTACTGACTCGAACCAGTGCACCGTCAGTACGGTGCATTGTAATCGAGTCACTCACCAGAAACCATTTGGCCGTGAACGGATCGTTCATTTTTCTACCTCGCTGGTCCAGCCAGTAATAGACAATGCTGGTTTCCCCGTCTTTGATCACGGTCAGGCGCACGACAGGAAGGATGCCCTCCGGAAGGACGACCGTGAATTTGCGCTGGTCTTCAAGGCGCCAGCCACCGCCAATGATACAGTTAAGTGGAATATGGATGTTCGCACGCATACGCTGGCTTGCGTACCAGGCAATATACAGGTTAACCGGATCGGTGGAGTGCTCTTTAGTATAATTCGCGAGCCAGTAATCCGTAAGGTCTAGAATTTCGAGGTTATCAGTTGAAAGCGAGTCTCTGCTACCGCTCCATTCTCCAATCCGGAGGGGAAAGGTGGAAAAGGCAGGCGTTGAAGGTGTATTTTCAAGCCTGTTACCCACCAACCCACTCTGGAAAAACGCGAAGCCCAATAAACATAGTAACAATCCAACGATTGCCGGCGGCGTAATCCGTACCCTACTGGCAATTACCGGCCCTTGCGGCAAAGTAAAAAATGTATCCCGAAATCCACCTTTTTCTCCCACCCTCAATAACAGCCATGCCTCGCCAAATAGTAGAATTAGACATAGTCCAAAAACAACGAATCCCTCAAACATGTGCAGAACCCCCTCTGCCATTTCCCTTCCCCACAGATTGACCGTAATTCCAACCATTGCAATACGCAGGGAATTCATGAAGATCGTGATCGGAACGGCAGACAAAAAAACGGCGACCTTCTTCCATAGACGCCCGTCCATCAGCAGGACCATCAGATACGCGAGGCTCGTCAACGGGAAAAGATAGCGCAAGCCGTTGCAGGCCTCGGCCACCTGAAGCTTCATGAAGCCAAGGTCAATGACGTTGCCGTCCTGAAAAACAGAAAAACCGAAAAGACGGATAACAGAGGTCCCAAGCGTAGAGGAAACGAGCTGCATCTGGATAGACAAGTTACCATACACAATATGAGGCAGAGGAGCCGCAAAAAACAAGAAGACAAGCGCAGGTGCGACTGATAGCGTGAACGCCCTGCCGAAAAATGCCAACGCAAGACCTAACAACGCAATAATGAAACTGAAATTCAACAGTGCCTCGAACGCCGCCAACACTGAAAGCGCAGAGAGAAGCAGGCTGAAAAAAAGAACCGGAAGCCCCATCCACGATGGCACGGGTTCCGGTTTGTCTCGACACAGTGCATGCCAACCGATAAACGCCGCGACAAGAGGGATCAGCCAACCATGACTGTATTCTTCGCGGCCCCAGTAATACGGAAGTTTAAGCAAAGAGCCACTTGATATCCAAAACACAGCAATCACACTTACAGCAAGAAAGATTGCAGAAGCCGCATTGCTCCTGAAAAATTCGTGCCTCATCCAGGTTGCCTTACGATTCATCTGGTTTCTCCCGTCGCTGCCACAACAAACCCCTTCGCTTTAGAAAAGCAATCCCAAGCCGGAACAAAAACATCGCATTTCCGATTACATAGCGCCCAAAAAGCCGCTTGGGCTCTTTCAACAATCTATAGAGCCACTCCATGCCGACTTTTCTCATCAAAAGAGGTGCGCGATTGAAACGCTCTGCCATAAAATCCAGAATCGCCCCACCATTAATAATCAAGCATGGGGTGTCGAGTTTTTTAGCTAAAAGTCTTGCGATTCTTTCTTGTTTCGGCATCCCCATAGCCAGAAGAATAATGTCAGGTCGAACTTTCTTTGCAGAAAGAAGATAAAACTCATCATCCTGAAATCCATCGACCATCGCGACAACATCCTTTTGACCAGCCAAAAGAGCAGCCGCTTTGCCGAGCCACGGCTCCTGTGTTCCATAAAGGGCTAAGCGCGGCTTGGTGTACTCGTGCAAAAGACCTGGAATGGCATCAGTTCCGTTCAGGTTCGCACCAGGTTCCATTCCCAATGCTTGCATGGCAATTTTGACTCCGGAACCATCCCTTACTAGAAGGTCGGAAGAAAGTAAATTGTCTGCAAAAATTGGACTGACAATTGCAAGATTTACGGCATGCGCATTACAAAAAGAGACAACAAATGGCCCCCTCCCAGCTTCCCGCTCTACATTGGCAATAAAATCGGCTGTCGAAGAAAAGCTGCGAATATGTTTTAGAATCTTGTCCATTTTCAGACATATACTTTCCAGTTAATTGTACGCTTAATTTTGGCAGCTTGATTGATCACATGCCTGATTTATCATGAAGCTCTTTTTCCAATTCCCGATAATGGGTTTCAATCTGCTCGTTTGGTTTGGCCAACAGCAATCTAGCCTTCTTTAGAAGAGGCTCGGCTGCCGCCAGATTACCTTGCTTGAAATAAACCCACCCCAAAGTATCAAGATAATACGGATTGTCGGAGTTCATGAAACGCTCAGCCACCAGACGCGCCTTTTCCAGTGCAGCCTTATCATCGCTTTGATAATCGGCAATGGATTGGGCCAGATTGTTGGCAATCGCATTGGCCATTTGCGACCCCTTGTTTTTCTCAAGCAATGAATCATAAAGCCGGATAGCCGCCCCCGTCTCGCCTTTGGCAACCAGAATTTCCGCCTTCATCATGCTGGCTTTAATTTCGAACGGGATATCTTTTTCGGCATGATCCAGAACGGACAAAGCCTGATCCTGCTCATTTCTGCCGCGATAGATTTCCGCCACCGACAAATACGGTGCCTGATTGCGCGGTTTTTGCGAAATAGCCAGATTTAAAGTGGAGATGGCGTCATCCGTTTTACCCAACTGGGCCTGCACCGCGCCCAAAACCGAGGTAACGGCCGGATTGTCTGAAAATAAACCTGCCAATGCAGCCTCTACATTTGCCAACTCATCCTGAGACGAAGAAATGGCAAGAACGCCGGCAAGAGCATGCTCAACCAGCGGTGATGACGGATACTGCTTGAGGATACTCATATAAGAGTCGAGAGCTTGATCTTTCTCTCCCTTGGCAGCATGCAATTGCCCTTGCAGGAATAGGACTGTTGCAGCCTGACTTAATGATTCCTCCAAATGGGAGATAGACTCTTCAACGTCGTCAAACAATTTGTTTTCAATCGACAAGCGAGCCAGTGTCTCCCATGCCACCGTAAAAGATGGATCGTTATGCGTAATAGAGGAAAGAATATCATAGGCCTGTTTGACATCCCCCTTCATCGCGTAAAGCTGGGCCAGACGGACCTGAGCGCCCAGATCGTCCGGAACGTGATTGTGATATTGGATCAAACTGTCAATCGCCAGATCTTGGCGTCCTTGAGACACAAGGATTTCAGTCATCAGACGTGCCGCTTGTGCTGACTCCGGATGATCCCTGATAACATTGCGGACATCCCCCAAGGCCTGCTCGTAATCGCCCTGCGCAAGAGTCAAATTGGATCTCAACAACAAGGCCTCGCTGTTGTTCACGTCCTTGGACAAAACGGTTTCGATGATTTTTTTCGCGAAATCAATGTCCCCCTGACTGAGCTTGATCCTCGCCAGAGAAGTATTGGCAACCAGCCCGACCCACTCCTCGCTCGGAGACTCCAGAATATTTTTCAAGGCAGAAATTGCCAGATCGTCCTGCTTGTTTCTGATGTAAAGATCTGCCAGCCAGAGGTAGAGGGCTTTCTGATCCGGAGTTTTTTTGAGCAGGGATTTGATTTCCAGCTCCGCCGATTGCATCCCCTTTTGATCTTCGATCAAGGCCACCAGCTTGCGCATGGCATCTTCGTTTTCGGGGAATTGCTCGACTGTAGAGCGCAAAATTTGTTCGGCAGCCTCCTTGTCCTTGGCCGACGAGAGAATTTGAGCCAGATCGAAGTGATAGCCAATTTTATCCGGATTCATCTCGAATATTTTTTGATAAACCTTCTGGACATTTCCCAGATCGTTCTGGTCAGCATAAATAACAGCCTTGAGAAGATAGAGGGAAACTTCATCCGCCTTGTTCTGTATCCCCTGATCGAGCGCTGCCAAAGCCTTGTCTGGTTCTTTCTGGGAAAAATAAATCCCTGAAAGAACGGAATAGGCAACAACATTTTTCCCGTCCAGATCAAGAGCACGCTGTACTTCTTTGTCCGCAGCTGCAAAGTTCTTCTGCCGGAGAAGTAAAGAGGCATTAAGCGCATGCCCCATGGAATTGTTGGGGGTAATCGTCAAAAGGCGCTCGATGCGAATTTTGGCTTCATCATATTGCTGGGCGGTTAAAAAGAATTCGGCCAACTTTTGAACGGCCGGCTCGAAATTGGCATCCTGCTGTTCAGCCGTCATGAAGGCCGAGAACGCGAGCTGGATATTTCCCTCAGCCTCTTCGACCAGACCAAGGCTATATATTACTTTGACATTCGTCGGATTGATTTTGGCAGCATTCTTGTATTCCAGCCGTGCATGGACATAATCCCGCTGCTCCAGATAGCGGTCACCACGCAGAATGTACTTCTCCTGTTTTTCTTCGGGCGAATCACAGCCTCCCAAAAACAGCAAAGCAGACCCCAATAAAACAGTTAATGTGAGCTTGTGCAGCATTTTTCGTTAATCTTTCTTACCAATTCCGTTTTTCTGGAACAGTCTTATACTGTGTTTTAAGCAAATTGCTACAATTAGTATGGGATTTCCACAAATATTATGAATAATAAAAATGTTATTTTTTTTGATAACTACTTCGAAAAATATCTTGTAGTCCTCAATCAGGAATGGTATCAATTTTTCTATTAGTAACCTTTTTATTTGATTTTATAGGGAATTTTTTAAATGAAGTTATCTCGTATTCTTCTTGTAGCTGGCTGTGTGCTTGGTTTGGCGCTTCCTTCTACCCAATCTTCTGCCGCAGTAGTCAACTACTCTGGTAACTTCGTTGACATGACCCCAACTCCTCTGGAGATCGGTCAGTCCGGCATGATCACCAGCGGCGGGGCAGGTTTCGGTAACGCCGTTCTGAGCTTGATCACAGGGTCTCTGCCAGCCAACAGCATGATCACCTTCACCTACAACTTTGCCGGTACGTTGACCTCCGACTTTCTGTCCACGAGCGGCGGATACTCTTACAATAATGGTGGCGTATCTTACCAAGGCTACACCACGGCAACTGCACCGGGTGGCTTCGGCTTCTCTGCAAGCTACGAAAATTCAACCCCGGTTGCTGCTTTGGCCCTCTCCAGCGCGCAAATCGACAGCACAAACTCTGCATCGGTTGTTATCAAAAACCTGTCTGCCGGTGCTTTGAGCTATGTAACCGCTTTCATGGGAACCGTAACCGGAAGCAAAAACTTCACGGTAGCTTATAACGTTTCCGCAGTGCCCGTACCTGCAGCTCTTCCGCTGTTCGGTCTCGGCTTGGGCGCCCTTGCTGCAATGAGAGCTCGTTCCCGCAAAAAAGAGAAACAAGAACTCGCTGCTTAATTTTTAAGCCGATAAAGTTTTCCGAAAGCGCCGGCAACGGCGCTTTCATTTTGAGAAAATCATGACATTGCTATCATGGAGCATGGAGCGACTTGAGTTTTCAGGTTCTATATGTCATGAATATGTATCAAAAATTCCTGTGAAAGTTCCGCCAACCGCCACCCAAGAGTCTCAACATGAAAAATATACTTTTCAAATTCCGGACCATTTGCCTTTCGGCCCTATGTCTTTTTACAGTCATCAATCAGGCCCAAGCCAAGGAGTTTGTTGTACTCCCTGGAGATGTGCTCCAGATTTCCGTATGGAAAGAGGAAGGGATGGATAAAGAAGTTCTGGTTCTGCCGGATGGATCAATCACATTCCCGCTGGTTGGAACAATTTATATTCAAGGCAAACCCCCTTTTGAGGTTCAGGATCAGATAGCGAATCAACTGTCCATGTATATTCCGGACGCCACTGTGGACGTATCCGTCAAAGCCCCTCTCGGCCACAAGGCCAGTGTTCTGGGGCAAGTTCAAAAGCCCGGGGACGTCATCTTGGGAGGAAATACGAATGTTATGCAGGCCATCAGTCAGGTCGGCGGACTGACCCCCTATGCCGATGAAGACGATATCGTGGTCATTCGCACCTTGAACAACGGCAAAAAAATATCCATCCCCTATCCTTATGATGATTTGATCAGAGGCAGAAATTTCGACAAAGACGTTGATCTGGAACCCGGAGATGTCGTCATTGTTGAAACGGACGGCCTGTTTTAATCTATGAATATTAAAAGCTTTAAACTTGTCGCAGCCGCTTGCGCCCTGATATTGGGGGCAAGCGCTTTCTTTATAGTGATCCCGACCGCTCATGCGGAAGGCCCCTATAAAAAACCTGTCCTGTACTACGGATTGAGCGAAACCCCAGTATGGAACAGCAATCCGCTGATGATTCGCCAGAATGTCGATGACATTTACGGAACGGAAACAAAAGGAATTATTGGTATTCAGCGCGCCTTGATCAAAACCGTAATCTCGGCGGAAGTGTCCGCTGTCAGAAACCAATACATCCAGTCCGAATACAATTCGACCGATTTTTACGCAAAAAGCAAAATCGAACGCACCCTTCAAAGGTTTTCTTTAGGTCTAATAGGGAGTTACGACCATAATACAACCCGTTCCAGCGAGATCACAACGTTCGGACAGAATGTCGGCGTAGGACGAAGGGACGCCTTTACGCTCCAGCCTTCCATGGCCTATATGATCTCCCCGCGGGCAGCACTGGGGATAACGGGAAAATGGATGGAAACCCGCTATGAGTTTCCGACCCTCACGGACTACGGCATTATGTCGCTGATGCCGACCTTCCGTTACAATCTGACCCCGCTCCAGACCGTAACAATCGCCATTCAGGGTCAACGCTATATAGTTCTCGAAAACACCAGCCAATATATCGACAGTTTCGGCCCCTATTTGACGTGGGACTACAATTTCAGTCCCACATGGACCCTCAGCCTCTCTCTGGGAGGGCTGAGGAGTAAAAGTTACGGCTCCGGCGCCGACGAGAAATGGAGCCAAAACCTGATTTACGGGTCAACGCTCCGCTATAACGGCCTGCGCAGTGTTACCGAGCTTTCAATCTCCCGTGCACGCCAACCCTACGCCAACGGAACGGAATCCTATTTGACGTCATTTGACGCCAAAGAAATATATACAGTGAATCCAAACCTTGATTTTACGCTAAAAGGAAGCTACCAAACGGCTAACCAACCGGCGCAATCAACAAATAATCTGGAAACGGCCTGGAATGGTGGGGCCTCGCTGGATTACCAGATTGGTCCAAATTGGAACATAAATGCTTCATACAAATACCGTCAGGAAAAACTGACCAACCATGATGATGAGGCAAAACAACAAATTGTACGCATGGGCCTGACATACCAGTTCGGCAAATAACCGGCGCGGAATTTGAGTAACGAATTTAAGGAATAAAAAATGGCTTTCTTTCTACTGGAATATCTTTCCGTTCTGAAACACAGAAAGTATATATTCGCGGGCGTGTTCACCTTTGTGTTCTTGGTGTCCCTCATCTTTGCCATGAGCTGGTCGCGCTATACATCCTTTGCAACAGTCGAAGTGTCCCGCCCTGAAATTTCAACCGACGTTGTTGAGGCAAACGGGCCGAACGCCGTAACGACAGTCGAGGCTCTGGCAGACCTTCAGATCAGCCGGTTAAAACAAAAAGTTCTTTCAACTTCATCTCTGGCTGAAATCATCACCAAGCTGAATTTGTACCCTGCCCAACGCAAATCGACCCCGATTGCTTACGTTGCCGAAGACATGCGCAAGAAAATCGACGTTCAGTTGCTAAGTACGTCTCTTGCAAACCCCGCTTCCGCACAGAAAGCCTCGGCTCTCCAACTCTCTGCAATCGCCTTCACGGTTTCGTTCAAGTATGGAGACCCTGTTCTGGCGCAAAAGACGGTCAACGAACTTGTTACGCTGTTTCTTGATGAGGACTTAAAAGAACGCCGCAGCACCGCAAAGAAAACAACGGAATTTCTTGATGGGCAAATCAAAATTCTATCTGAAAATCTGGAAGATCAGGAAAAAAAGATTGCCGAGTTTCGTGCAAAGAACGGGGACATCCGTCCGGATGCCCTCGCCTTCAACCAGCAGGCGGCTGTCACCACCACCACCCGTCTCCTCTCGATTGAGAGCGAGCTGATTTCCAATCTGGGTGTGATCGGAGCATTGAGATCTCAACTGGCTCAAACCGATGCATATTCAAGAATCGTAGATGACCAGAGTGGTGAGGTACTAACAACCCCTGCCATCCAGTTGAGAGCATTAAAATCCCAATATGCTTCCTTAACAGCCAAGTATGGCCCGAAACACCCCGATGTAGTTAAAGTCTCGCGGCAAATTGAGGCCATGGAAGCTCAATCTGAATCCAAAAACGAGGGTGCACGAATTAAAGCCCAGCTCGATGACGTTTCGGCCAAACTCGATGTGGCGGAAGAGGAGTACGGGCCGGATCATCCTGACGTCGTTTCTTTGACGAACCAATACCTTTCCCTATTTGCTCAATTGGAAGCTGTTTCCTCGGATGAGAGTTCAGGGCTGGATATAACCGAAGATGCGGACAACCCCGCATACCTCCAGATTGTGGCCCAGCTTCAGGCAGCAGAGGAAAAACAAAAGGCTCTCGAAAAACAAAAAGAAGAAGTCAAAAAACAGGAAGATGAATTCCGCAAGGCCATCGCACAAAACCCGGCCACAGAGCAACAAATGGCAGGTTTGGTTCGCGACTATGATAACTTGATGGCCATGTACCGTGACCTGAAAGCAAAGAAGCTGGCCTCGGAAATGAACGAAACCATTGAACAAGGCAGCATCGGACAACGCCTCTCGATCATCGAAGCACCACAAGTTCCTCTGAAAACCAATCCATCCCGTTTGATCATTACCTTCGGCGGATTTTCGTTTGCATTAATGGCCGCTTTCGGCATTGTGCTGGGGTTACAGATCATGAGCCAAAGCATCATTGGACCTCACCATCTGGAATCTCTGATAGGCGTCGCGCCGCTCGTCAAAATCCCCCACCTTCAGACGATTGATGAAAAGATTGCCCTTCGCAAACTGGGGATCAAGGCTTTGACTTTTGCGCCGGTAGTTTTGGTGCTGCTAATAATTCTCTTCTTTCTAACAGTTATGCCCTTTGACGTATTCTGGGCAATAATTGCGCGTAAATTCGATTGATTGTGTGACGGTGAATGCAAATGAATCCATTGATACAGACTTATACTGAAAAATATATCGCAAAAGTCACGCCTCTTGTTCAGAAGGCCGGTAAACTTCTAAACCTCGACACAACCAAACTGGAAGAGTCGAAAACTCAACTTTCGCCATTCGAAGACACGCTTGACCGTCATCATATCGTCAGCCACAAAACCCGCAGCAAAGAAGCAGATGTTTTCCGTTTTCTGCGGACACAGGTGTTGCAGGCTATGGCCAAGCACAATATCAAGGCCGTGGCCATTACCAGCCCGCGCTACGGTGACGGCAAAAGTACAGTTGCAACCAATCTGGCCATCAGCATCGCTCAGGATTTGAAACAAACCATCCTGCTTGTCGATCTGGATTTGCGCAAGCCCTCATTGGAAAGCTATCTGGAACTGAACGCCAAGCAAGGGTTGACAAATTATCTGGCGGGACAAGCAGAAGTGCCCGACTGTCTGATCAGAATGCCGTTTGAACGTCTCAGTGTTTTTCCGGCTGGCGACCGTATTGATGAATCGTCTGAGACATTGGGGTCACCCCAAATGGCGAAATTGGCGGCCGAGCTTAAACAACGCTATGACGACCGTGTGATTATCTATGATATGCCCCCGCTTCTGGATCAGGACGATCCGCTGGTTTTTCTGCCCCATGTGGACGGTGTTTTGCTGGTCACCCGCGAAGGTGTCACCACCGTGGAAGAGATCAAGCGCTGCCTCGATATCCTTGAATCCGCCAAGATTCTAGGGGTTGTGCTGAACGCCGGCTAAGAAGCCCGTCCGGAGCCCTGAATTATTTTGATAATTCTGAAATCTTTTGTTGCGGTGCGGAGGAAAAAAGAAGTAAGAAGGTCGTGTTTTGACCAAGGTATTCCGCATGCAGGATAGACAAATTGTACAATCTTTTCCAACAGTTAGGAATTTGTTGAATATTCCGGTATGGCTTACCTTGTCGCTGGTTGCTGCCGATACGGCAGTTTTCATTATCGCCAAATACCTCTCCTTCTATGCCTACTTCATTTTGCGGGCCTACATAATTCCCAATCCGGAATATGACATTCACGCCTATGCCCCTCACCCGACCCTTCATCTTGTTCTGGGGGGATTGGTTATCACTGTTCTGTGGGGCCGCGGTCTCTACACCAACAGAATACCGTGGTGGTCCCAAGCCAGAACTCTGGCCCACATCACCCTCTTCGCCTTCATTGTTCACGGTTTCCTGAGCTTCAGTCTGAAAGTATATGACTCGCGCCTGTTTATCATTTTCTACTGGATTTTGATCTTCCATGGCCTGCTGCTGTTCAAAGCCGTCATTTTCAAACTGGCGCAAAGATCGAAGCAGTGGAAAGTCCCGACAGTGATCGTCAGCGACGTCGCCACGGCTGAAGATCTGCTGTTCGCCTTCTCTTCGGACATCAGTACGGGATATAAGGTTCACACCATCCTGATCCGCCGAAACTCGGACGGCGAGCGCGGGTTCGACCTCTCCGGAACCTCCGCCGCCTTCAATGACGTTCGCATATGTTACGGCGTCGAAGGAATGGAAGATTACATCAGCGAGAATCCCGACAATTACTACATCGTCTCTCTCGATGCCTTCAGGGACCGCGCCCGCGAAACCATTCTGAAGCTTTTCAACGAAACCAACACGCCATATTCGATTGTGCCATCGCTCAGCCGTGCCAATTTCTACCAGATGGAGCCAACCTATTTCTTCGGACACGACGTGGTCATGCTCCATACGCGCAGCTCCGCAGCCATCGAGGTTCTGGATTTCTCCCTCTCGAAACTTGTCAAACGCGCCATGGACATCGGCGCATCCGGTGGCGCGCTACTGTTCGCAGGACCGGTCATTTTAATCCTCGGCGCGCTGCTGAAACTCGAAGGACAGGGCGGCTCTATCTTCTACGGCGGGCAACGGATCGGCAAAGACGGAAAACTGTTCAATTGCTGGAAATTGAGATCCATGGAACCCAATTCCGACCACCTGCTAACCCAGTATCTGGACGCCAACCCCCAATTGAAAGAAGACTGGGAAAAGTTCCGCAAACTGCCCCGCGATCCGCGCGTTACGACCCGCACAGCAAGGATGATCCGCAAACTCAGCCTCGACGAATTACCCCAGCTCTGGAATATTTTTGTCGGCGATATGAGCCTCGTCGGCCCCCGCCCC
>Ga0116142_10004196_pt1 | contig 13905 bp, 10 predicted proteins | sample AD_UKC033_MetaG_FD_89785 | JGI IMG/M metagenome (GOLD analysis project Ga0116142, IMG submission 89785) | Active sludge microbial communities of municipal wastewater-treating anaerobic digesters from USA - AD_UKC033_MetaG | ecosystem: Engineered > Bioreactor > Anaerobic > Digestate | place: USA... | reverse complement strand
TGCACCTCCAGCCATACCATCGGTCTGGAGAAATCAAACTCCCCTGTAAGCTCAAGACGATCCATAATGGGGGGCCGCGGTCGCCTGGCGGCATGAATGTCGCCCTTCAAATAGACCGTTAAAAAGTGATTTCTATAAAGACTGCGGACCACCTCTTCCAGTCTTGACGAAATATCGATCTGCTTTATCAAGCTGGAAGTTTCTTGCTCTCCAACAGTTTCAAGGTTTTGAATACCTTTACGGGTTTCCAGCATCGTCTCATTTAAAAACCAACGGGTCGAATTGAGCAATCGAAGGTAGCGGTTTCTCTCGTCTGTCGGGATATAAAGAAAATCGAAATAAAACGAGATAATCGGCAGTTGTCGCATACTTTCAGGAACATCCAGACCAATGATCAGGGTGCGTGTTTTGGAGATCTGCTCAGCGTTCTTGCCGCCCAGTTTTACGATTTCTGCATCTGCACCTATGTTGGCGGTTGATGTTCTTTCGCTCAAATCGATCAGACTGTTGCTGAGCAGCAGGTAACATTGTTCGATCGGGGTATTACAAATTTGAAAAGTTCCAGCCGGAGAAAAATAGATCTCTTTTTTTTCTATCGTACCGCTCGCCTGAAATTCAGCATCGACAACAAAATCCACCTCTCTTGGCTCGATATGCAACACAGTCGAAGCCGGTTTGGCAAGGGTAAGGACATCCGGCATGATCAGCTCCGCCAATTTGCTGATTATCTTTTTTTGTAAAGTCTCGATTCTGTTCTGAATTTTGGCGATCTCCACTGCCTGGGCGCCAATGAGCATCTTTACGATCGGATCGAACGCCTCGATTGAGGTTGCACCTGTGATCCCCCACAGCTCCTGGGTGCGTCGCCACATCTGTTGCTCTATTTGCTCGATTGCATTTTTGGAAGGAATGGCCATGGTTTGTTTATCTCGATTTTTCTGTTGCAGCCGGGCACATGTAGATGATCTCCTGATGTACGAATGGTTCACCCGTGCTTGATATCACACCAGTCACTTCGATGATGGCTTTTTTCCTCAATAGAGTTGTTTCCTGCAACTGCAGCCGCACCTCGATATCTGACAATCGAATTTCATCTTTTTTGATCGACTGAAAAACCGACTCCTTGAAGGCTGTCTGCCATTCGGATTGATCCGGCAATACCTGATATTCATCCTGCCAGATCGAGCTGCCAAAACAGGGATCAGCCCGATATTCATTGTAACGCGTGATAATGATCAGCCGGATATAATGCTTGATTGAATCCACCAGACTGCATCGTTGCAGCTTTTTGCTGGCCATAACCTCACTCATTCGCAGGGGTATATTTAAGTAGTGTTCCATTGAAATTCCTTCAATTGAGTTTGATGATACCGGCTTTGATCTCTGCCATCCCGCCGCCATTGATCTCAAGTTTTCCGGAGGATTCGATGGATGCAGTGGCGGATTTAATCGAAAGACTCGTTTGCGATTCGCACTCGAGCGCTTGTTGGGCTTTGATGCTGATCTTCTTGCCGGAGAGTTCGATGGTCCCTTTGGATTTGATGGTTATTTTCCCCTCGCCCGACAACGAGAGGGTCATCTCGTTGCCGCTGTCTTTATTGCGGATGACAATCTCTTCCTTGCCGGCCTCGTCATTAAAGCATATTTCATTACCGCTCCTGGTACAAATGGCTTTTTTAGTGTTTTTCTGATCCTGCCAGGGTTGTGGTTTGGCTGCGCCGTGAAACAGACTGCCGATGACATAAGGGCAGTCCGGATTGTTGAATTCAAAACCGACGAGTACCTGGTCATCGACCTCTGGAATAAAATAGTTCCCCCTATCTGGGCCGGCATGCGGTGTGACAACCCGAAGCCAGGTGGTCGGTTGTTGATCCCAGATGAAGCGCACCTTGATTCTGCCGAGTTTTTCGGGATCTTTGTTGTCGATTACGGTAGCGATCTGCGGTGTGGTGAGCGGTTCTGCGATATAAGGATTTGGCGGTGGTGCTGTTATGCTGGCAGGGACGGCTTCAAAAGTGTTCTCATAATTCCCGCTGGTGTCAAGCTGATGGGATACTGAATGAATGATATATTTACCATCAAGCCCGGCTGTACCGGTGATGGCAATTGCCTGGCCAGCGCGCAGAGCGGGATTATCGCTCGTCCCAAGCAGCATGATCATGCTGCCGACTTGTGCCGTTTTATTGATTAGCATTTCATTTTCTAGTTCCGACTTTTCAAGAATTCGTCTTTCCAGGGGGGCAATACCGGGTAGCAAAAGCCGTTCGGATTCCGCGAGGGCCTTTTTAGCAAACTTGCCAGGATCAGACACGTCAGCCTTGGCAGAATCGTATTGATAGGTTTCATTTTTGATGTATTCATAAGCATAATTCGTCATCTTGGCTGGAAGCAACCGAAGCTCCAAATCGGCGCGTGAAAGTGTCTTGTTGAATTGGAGCTCGACTTCCGGATCAGGTGCTCTTCTGCCAAAGTAGAGATCGATACCATTAAAATAAAACCACTGCCCCCAATGCTCGGCGATTCGGGAGAGAAAGTGGAAATCGCTCTCCCGATACTGGATTATATAGGATATTTGTGGATTGACCGTTGGGGCGATCCGCGAGCTGAACTTGTCTGTTGGATATGCCCTAAAGATCTCATCCACTGCTTTACGCAAATCTGTATCGAGAAAAGAGCGATAGGTGGTTGGACCCTCCAGATAAAAGGAGGGGCTTTTGCCTCTCAGGAGGATCGTTTCACCGCTGATGGCATCGCAGGAACGTGCAACTTCGGTGATCACTCCGGAAAAAGTATTTTCAAATGTCTTATCTTCAATTGATTCCTTAAATTCGATGTGGATCGGTTTGCCCAGGCAATCTTCAAAATTGCCTCGCATGTCATCGTTTCGGACAGAAATATCGAACGTGTGATGCCAATTCACTTTTTGGGAGATGAAAAGGCTCAGTACATGCTCGATTTCCAGCCCGCCGGAGATAACGATTTGGAGCTGCTTGATTGTTCTCATTAGCAACTCATTTGATTATAATTGTATACAGCTTCTAATTTATTGAAGAGCCAAGTTTTTTTAGTGATTCTATTGCCATTTCGCCTTCTCTAATTGCACGGACAAGCTTGTTTTTCCTGGCCACATAGCTTTTTAAATATAAATCACGTTTCCTGTCCATTTTTGCAATGCGTGCCTCAATGCTCTTTTCTACAAGGGCTTTGGAATATTTTCCTGGATCTAACATATCTAAAATCGTAGCTGCCATCTGCAAACTAGTTTCTAGTGAAGTATCTTCGATTACCTGTTCCAAGGCAATTGCAAACTCATCTACCGCCTTCATATACTCCGCCTGAAGCCCTTTCTGGATTGATAGATTATGAAAAGATCCAACAGAAGGGCTTGAAGAATTACTTTTAAGAATATTATACCCAACTTCACGATATTTCTGCTTTGCCCATTTTTTTGCCCCTCCTTGAACCGCGGCGGTTGCACTTTCGGCTTTTACCATTTGTTCAAAAATTACACCTTTTTTTGTGCTGGTGGGTGTCAGCTGCGTTACTTGTACTAACAAATTTTTATATCTAAGAGATTCTATTCCAATTTCATTTAAGGTTTTAAAGCCAGCCTTTATCGTCATAAAGATTTCAGGTAGTGCCTCAGCTAAGCTTCCCCCGACTGATGCCCACTGAGTCTTGTAAGCATATGCCTTGTAGAATTGTCGAGAAATCTTTTGGTGTTCAGATTCGAGATCGTCTAAGGCCTTGCGTCTATTCTGAAGAAGATCAACCAGAGATTTCATAATTACTTGATATTCTATCGGCTCCATTGTATCCTAACTATTTCTATATTCTAAATTTGGAAATGCTGATTAATCAGCACATAAGTTCTGGTATTAAGGCATCCATGTACGGTTGTCTATAATACCAAAAATTTATTGGCTTCATATTCTAAGAAATACTCAAAATTAAAAGTTTTAAACTCAGTTTTAAGTTGATTTCATGTGAATTAAATTGCCTCTTTTTTAAGAATGAAATCCAGCTAGAGCAATTCTTTTCGGGGCCTTATTTGAAAATGTAGAGATTGCTAATTCTACTTTTTCTCCTCATTATTCACGGTTGAGCCGCTGCAGCTCAGGCTTTTTACATAAATGGAAACCCGTTCCATCATATTTATGCCGCCGCCGCCGCTTGCCGATTCCGAGTAGGAAGTGACCACACCACCCTTGAAGTCGATCTTGCGCATGGACTTGGTGTTGGATTCGTAAAAGGTGATCGTTCCATCCTTGGTCTGGGAAGGACTGGCCACCCACTGCAAAAAGGTCAGATCTTCACTGGACATCTTGCTGATCTCGATAGCCCCGGCACGGGCAAACTGTACTGGCTTTCCAGTGCTGTCGGTGTTGCGGTAGAACGAATAAGAGCAATCGTTCAGAGCATATTCACCTTTGCCGCCGCTCACCGTCATCCTGATTGTGCTTAGTTTCTGTTCACCAGCCATGATAGACCTCCATTATTAAGATTATCTGTTGGTTGTTAGCGAAATTTATTTCTTTTGCGATACGCTTTCATCCCAATCCTTGGAACCATCTTTGCCTTCGCGTCCATCCAGGACCAACTCAAATTCTTCCGCCGGGAACCAGGGAGTTATTGGCACTTTTACGGACAGTTTGGCCACATCATTTGGATCTCTAATTAGAACAATATCTCCATAATTTTCAATAAGATGATTATGCCCTTTGTTTCTGTCTAAAAAATCAGCGATCAGTGTGCGAATGCTTTCCTCCATGTCCGGGGTAATGTTCTGAAATACAAAACGACCCAGAAGATCCTTGATGGTTCGGCTGATAAAATCAAAAGTCCGGACAACTGAATAGATCCGCCAACCCGGGTTATCAGCTGTGCAGGTGGTGCGGTCGTTGAAAAACATGGGTCCTTCATAATCATGGACGGCCGGAATAACGCTCTGATCAACGAGTTTACCGATTTCCGCTTTTTTGAGTGGGAAACGGACACCCTCTGTTTCACGGATGCGTCCGAACTTAACTCCTGCAGAAACCTGTTCGATGGGATTGTTGTACATTTTGCCGGCAAGCGCTGCAGACGGTGGGATGAACATGGCCGGCTCGTCGATCTCCGGGTAGTCCGGCCGACCGGCAATGTAATTGCAGGTCAGGCAACAGTAGGCCTTGAACAGTTCCGGTGAGGTCAGCTTGTATTTTTCAAGGAAATCAATGGCCTCTTCAATGTTTTCCACGTCATCAATATCGGTGATGAGCATGACCTTGTTGGCTTCAGCCACCTCGGCGACCATATTTAACTTCTGGTTTGATCCAAGGAAGCCCGGCACGACCAGCAGGGAATAGGCATCATTCAGATCCAGTTTGTCGTAGTGGGCTTCCAGTTCTTCACGGATGGCGTTGAGGAATTGAGGTGAATTGGGATCTGCAATCTGGTTCGGCTGCACATTCATGAAATGGATGTTCTCGACCTTGGCACCTTTTGCCTTTTCGGCATTTGTAAAAAATGAGGCTACTGTGCGATAGGCCTTTTCTAGATCGCGGATGGAGGCAACCGCTTTGGTCAGATTGTCCTTTTTCAGGTTTACAACTTCATCATGGTATTTGATAGCAGTTGGCTGTAGTTCTTCAAACGAGGCTGTCCCGCTGATCAGCCTCTTCCAGAGTTCAAGACGGTCTTTCAACTCCTTGCGCTCTTTCTGCCATTCGGGATCTTTAAGAAAGCGCGCGCTGCGCCCACTGGCTGGATCCATGTTTTCAACGCCGACGATCTGCTCACCATTGCTGGTCATGATTTTCCGAATGACAGATTTAAAAAACTCGAATCTTCCATAAGCAGCAAACGGCTCAAAATCCTCAACAGCCAGACCAGCGACTTTCTCCTTGACTTGCACTGGCGCTTGCTGCTGGCTCTTAGCTTTTTGATCATCCATACTCATCTCCATAAATGAGGTATTATATTCTCTGCGGAAATAAGTCAAACTTCGATTTCAGCGATCATTTTGTCAAGGACCTGCAGAAATGCTTTGCGTTTAGCTTCGTCCGCCAGCACAGCCTGAAGAGCTTTGTTTGAACGGATCTGGCGGATGAAATCGCTGATGAATTCTTCGTTCTGCATCAGGTTTTTAAGAAACTCACTTTTCTCAGCCAACCCCCGTGGTGTCATATCCGCTAGACTGCCAAACGCAATCTCTTCAGGTTTTGGCTGACCATTTTCATCGACAAAATCGATCGTCTTTCTGGGTTTGTAATGGCCAAAGAGATCGGCTAAGGTCTGAATGCCGGCTACCACTTCCGGCTCAATTGATTGTTCATCCGTCAGCTGAGCAGCGATCAAAGTGATGTCCTTTTTTAGATTGCGTGCGGCGGCAACGGTATCTTCTGCCTGTGGGTGAACAAATCTGTCATCACGCATGGTATCTCTCCCTATGTTTACTTTTCACATTTTCCAAATATAATTGTTGTCTTTATCCAGCTCCAAACTTGTCTTTTTTCCGGGGACCAGTTTACCGGACAGCATCATCTGCGCCAGCGGCCGGCGCAGTTGGTTGCGGATCACTGTGATCAAAGGTCTTGCACCGAATTGCGGATTGAATCCTTCTTCGATCAGTTTAGTGCGGGCATCTTTGCTGATTTTTAAAGTGATGTTTTTTTCAACCAGCAATTTAAATAACGACGCCGAATGTATATCAAAAATGGCATCCATCATTTCCCGGGTAAGTGGACGGAAGGGGATAATATCCGTCAACCGCGGCAAAAACTCGGGCCGGAAATACTGCCCCATTACGGCAATCAGATCGGCGGAAGATGGGAATTTGCCCTTGCCAAACTCTTCCACCAGCCAGGCGCTGCCGAGGTTGGAGGTAAATAATACAACCGCATTGGAGAAATCTCCGGTCTTGCCCAGTTTGTCGTGTAATTTCCCCTCATCCAGGATTTGTAAAAAGATATCATAAACCGACTGATGCGCTTTCTCAATCTCATCGAATAAAACGACAGAATAGGGTTTTTCTCTGATTTTGTTCACGAGAATGCCGCCCTCTTCATAGCCGATATAGCCTGGAGGGGCGCCGATCAACAGAGCCGCCGAGTGTTCTTCTTTAAATTCGGACATGTCGAATCGAATCATCGCCTGCTCGTCATCGAACATGAAATGGGCCAGAGCTTTGGCCGTCTCGGTCTTGCCGGTGCCGGTCGGTCCCAAAAGGAAAAAGCCGCCGATCGGTTTGCCGGCAGCGGACAAGCCCGCCCGGGATTCCCGAATCGCCTCTGCGATGAGATGGATGGCGTGATCCTGACCGACCACCCGCTTTTTCATGTTCTCCTCGATCTGCAGCAGTTTCTCCTGTTCGCCCATCTGTAGGCGTCCGGAAGGGATTCCGGTCTGCCGGGAAATCGTCTCAGTGATATCTTCCGGTTGGACGATCTTGCGTTTTGTCGCTCCTTCCTGTTCGTTGGCCAGACGGACTGCGGACATTGTGCGGTCCAGTACATCTATCGCCGCATCCGGCAGCCAGTTGTCTTTGAGATATCGCTTGGCGCTGCGAATCGCTTCCTGCAAAGCGGCTTCATCAACTTTCAGACCATGGTGCTCTTCATATTTGGCAATGATTCCTTTCAGCATGGCCAGGGCTTTTTCAGCGTCAGGTTCAGGGATGATTATCTTGTCGAATCGTCGGGCCAGGGCTTCATCTGTTTCAACGTATTTGCGATATTCTTCAATAGTCGTCGCACCGATCACCGTTATCTGGCCGCGAGATAATTCCGGTTTGATCAAATCGGCAACTGATGCGCCGCCGCTGCCACCGCCTTGTACAAAAGCATGAATCTCATCGATAAAAAGAATGGAGTTGGGCAGCTCCTTGATCTCCCTGAGAACATTTTTCAGGCGTTCCTCGAACTCTCCCTTGTAGGATGCACCAGCGATCATGGACTTGATGTCCAGCTCCAGAAGAACTGCTCTCTGCAGATGCGAGGGCACTTTGCCTTCCACGATACGCTGTGCAATAGCATCCACGATGGCCGTTTTCCCTACGCCCGGCTCTCCAAGGATCATGGCGTTGCTTTTCAACCTTCTTCCCAAGGCCTCGAAAACAAGGAGGATCTCGGCTTCACGGCCAATGACCGGATCCAGCCTGTTCTGCCGCGCAAGCTCAGTTTTGTCGGTGCAGTATTTGAGTATATTCTTCTTCATGGATGACTCTGCAGGCGCACCGTCAGGCAAGACCTTTTTCAAGGTCTCCTTGGTAGCCAACGTATCCATAATTTCTTCATAGGTCAAGGGCAAGGTTTTCAATTTATCGGCAGAAAAGGCAATATCCGGTTTCAACAAGGCTAACATCAAACTGACGGGTTGAATCTCGGCTTTGGAGAGTTTGACGCTGATCATATCGGCTTCGTGGATGGCTTTGGCTGCCGCAGAATCGGCGCTGGGTTCGGTTACAATCTGAGTCGATTTTGGATAATTCTCGATGCCAAAGTCTGCCCAGTCGCGCAGGTAAAAGATATTTTTGTCCAGAGCTTTGATGAGGGGTTTCAGACCGATGTCATCGTGAAGAAGGGCTTTTAAAAGGTGATTCGCAGAAAAAGCGGCATGATGGAATTCGACAGCGATCGATTGGGCGATCTGGATGGCTTTCAGTGCGTCAGCATTAAACGTGCTATAGCTTTGCATGTTTATCACGCTTTCAGCAAAAACAGAATTCCATTAAACTTCATTGATCTCGAAAAACGCACCATTTATTCTTTGCTAATTCGATTAATTTCAGACTTTTTGGTTTTATTATGTGTGTTTTTGGTAACCCTCGACTTAACCTGCAAGCGCTCCCCCAAACGCCTGCAACCACCCCGAACGCTGATGTGTCGCTATTACTTAGAGGGGTTGAAAAATATCTTGAAAAATTGAGCAATTTTATTAGCTTTGTAAGAAGAACAAGGAGAACGCATGGATAACGATCAGGCGAAGATCCTTATCGCCGCTATTATGCAAGGCGACGCTGCCGCGGAAAAAATGTTCTTCAAAGGGTATTGGCACGAAGTGGAGTTTCTCATCAAGTTGAGGATCGGCCGCGCCAATCCGGATTTGCAGGATCTCTGCCAGATGGTTTTCATCGATCTTTTTAAGCGCATTCGCGCCGGCGAGTATGACAGCAGCAAGGGCAGTCCGGGCGCATTTGTGCAATCCACCATCAAATTCAAGATTCTTGATTATCTTAAAAGCCGCCACTACCAGGAGAGAAAAAACCACGCTGCGTTCAACGAAAGATCGGCAGCCAATCCTGAAGAGAGCGCAGATCACCTCCTGATTCATGAGGAAGATAAAAATACCATCGAAAGAGCGCTGCACGCGCTGCCTGAACCCTATCAGACTATTCTGATTTTTTACTATTACCATCAACTCAAAATCAAGGAAATTGCTGACAAATTGGGAATGCCGGAACAAAAGGTCAGCAACTATAAAAGTTATGCCTTGACGCTGCTCGCCCGGGAAATGCGGAAAGCCCGGGGTGCCAGGGAAAAATCCGAATGATACTCGTGCGATTCGCACTGTGAGGTTTCTTTTGTGCATTGAGAAAATAATCAGCCGTTTTTCATCTCCCGATCGCCAGGTTGATCGGTTCCTCGACGGCACCATGTCCGAGGACGAACGGGACCGCTTTGAAAAAAGATGCCTGGAAGACCGTGCGTTTTTCCTGCGGGTTCAGGAACGGGAGTTGATCCGCGAAAAAGTTGTGCAAACATTTGCAGAAAAGGGCGCCGAACTGTCGCGGGATAAACTGCAACCAGCTGCCAGACAAAGCAAATTGGTGCGGCGAGCAAAGTTTTTTACACCGAACTCCCGAGTCGGCTGGGCCTATGCCTTGCTGGCATTGGCCTTGCTCTCCCTCAGCATCATTTTAATCTTGCCGAATCCCAGAAACTATGCCGTCCATCCGGATTTGGAGCACGAGTTGGGAACCCGGATACTCCGTTCTGCGATGGTTAAAGTGCTCTCTCCCGGGGTGGAAACAAAGCCCTGCGGTGAGATCCTCTTTGCCTGGGAATCGAACGCTCAGGATAGTTTCCAGGTGGTTGTTCTCGACAATCAGGCCAACGAAATTAAATCCTTCAATACCACCGGCCGATCCATCCGCTACCAGCCTGACCTTGCTCCCGGCCTCTATTACTGGAAGCTGCTGCAGAACGACGACTGGATTTACACGGGTAAAATCATCATCGACGATAAGTGAGTGGCCCTTCCTAGCGTCCGTAAAGGATAAAGCATCCCCACATGGCTGGGGATGCGTTTTTGTTTTTTTTCAGCAATCCGAGCTTGGCTGAGCGCAAGGCTGCGCTATAACTTTCGCCTTCCAAAACCCGACGGTAAAATTCGGGCATCAAGTCGGTGGCACTTTGGTCGCTGACCTTCCATAAAGAGACCATCACATTGCGCGCTCCGGCGTAGAGAAAGCCGCGCGTCAGCGCGATCATTCCTTCCCCTTTGATCAGCTTGCCGATTCCACTCTCACAGCTGCTCAATACCACCAGATCTGCGTTCAACTCCAAATTGTATACTTCACCAGCATAGAGAATGGTGCTGTCCTCGCGCTCGTCGGCCTGCAAGGAGGGACTATTGAAGAACGCTATGCCCGACAGGGAGGGAGAGGAGTCGTTGATGAAACTGTGCGTGGCCAAATGTACGTAACGAGCCGTCTTAACGGCTTTTTTGAAAGTTTCTTTGGTCGCCTGTGGGCCGAAGTACCGGACACTTTTTGCTTTCTGCGCAGCAAAGGCTGCCGCAATTTCGTCCACCTCGACCTCCGATCCTGGCAGCTCACAAAAATTTTCACCATCCCGGGTGAGCCAGGCGAAAGGGTGCTGGGACATGGCCAGATAACTCTTGAAAAGATTTTTGTCGGGTATTACAACCGTGGTATTGGATGAAAAAGGGGCAAAGGCAATGAGATCGGTCTCCGTCGGTTGCAGGTTGCGCTTCCGATCTTTGACCATTTGGCTGTATGTTCTGCACGAATAATGATAAGAAATCTGAAAATGGTGAAGGAGATAGGTTGGCTTTTTGGATCCTTCGACAGAGGTAACCAGGGCTTCGAAGGGAATCTCGAAAAGTTTGTCGTGCGGGAAAATGACCAGATTTTTCTTTTCGCCGATCACAGGCCAGACTGGCATGATGAGCTGTTGATAGAGGAGGCTGCCAAGCTGTTGACAGCCTTTTCGGTTGTCGGACTTGAGAGCCGCACGGAAAGCGTTGATCAGATTTACTGTTTCTGGCGCAGATCCGCACGTTTGGGCCGTGAAACGATCAGCGGTTATGGCAAAAACGTGGAGCGTACTGTCAGACATATAAAAATCCAGCAGAGCTGTCTCCGTATCCATCGATGCCTGTTGTTCGGTGACAGTCGTGGCAAAAGTCTGGTATTTAAGAGCATGATATCCTGGATAGTCCTGCTCAAGCCTGTCGATCAGTTGCCGTTGTTCGTCCTGAAGATCAAAGTATGATGCCCGGAGCTTTTGATACTCCTGTGAAGCGATTTCAACCCCCTGCTGTTCTGCGCGCATCAAAGCGATAGAGAGTTTCCCCAAACGCTGATTCAACATCGACTCTTTTTGCGAGATCTCCTCAGGAATACCGGCAAAGCTTTTTGCATCGGCTTCCTGCAACGAATGGGCTAGAACAGCCGCCTTGCCTTTCTGGACAAATTCGAAAGCCGCCTCCTGAAAATCCGCTCTCCCGGTCCGCTCGTAGAGGGTCAATGCACTTTGTACCGCACCGTCGAAAATAGGGGCAGAATGGCGGCTGGTTGTCGAATGAAGAATGGCATCCCCGGATAAAAGGACGAGAGGTGTTCTCTCAAAAGCAGTCAAAGCAATCCTGTATGAATCGAGTGCGACAGACAGTGGATGCAGAGGATTGGAATCACTCGCGGCGGATTGCTGCAAAGCTTCAGCCCGCAAGCAGAGAGCGGTCAGAAATTGGTCATCCGCCGGCCACCGCCCTTGCTCCGGCGTCAAGGTCGGATCGAGGATGGGGATGGGATGGAAGGAGTTGAAAGTCTTTTCGAGACATTCGAGACAGAGAAGCGGTTTGTTCTGCGCCAGAAAAATTCGCGCCATTTCGTTGTATTGCAGCCGCAGTTGGACTGGCAGAGGTACACCCAATTTTTGGTGTACTTCCAGGGATTTATCATACCAGTACAAGGCCTCTTGATACTTCTTTTGTGTTGCGTAAACCTGCCCCAGATAGGTGCAGCTGTTGGCATACCAGGCATTTTCTCCGTAGAGCTGCCAGGTCACTTTTCTGGCTTGATGATGATGCTCTATTGCTTCGGCGTAGTCGCCCTTTTCTGCATAACAGGCAGCCATATTGGTCAGGGTAGCGATGGTCCGATAGTGAACGGGGCCGAAGAGGCGCACAAGAATATCATGCGCTCTGCGATAATACTCAAGTGCCTTGTCGGCATTGTCGATGAAATAATTGTAATTCCCTATTCCAATATAACATTCGGCAACCAGGGGATGGTTTTCTCCGACCGCTGCCAGGGCATACGCCAATGAGCGCTGGGCATAATCTAGAATTCCCCCATAGTCATTACATCTCGCAGCGTGTTGATAAAGGCTGTAATAGGATTCGGCCATTTGCAGTTTTTGCTCCGGCTTTTGCGCAATGCGAATGGCCAGAGCCTGGTCAAAATGCCTCTTGGCACTCTCGAACTGTTCGAGATACATCTCGGCTTTGCCAACACTGTTGAGACTCTCGGCGATCTCGGGGTGGTCCTCTCTATACAGTTTTCTGCGCCGGTTGAGTCCCTCCTGAGCATAATGAAGGAACTGCCTGGAATCACCGATGGTCATATAAAGTTGACCAAGTTCCTCATAAAAAGCGGCGACCAACGGGCTCTTTTCGCCAAACCAAATCCCGCAGCTATCCAATCCCGGATGCAAGAATTGCTTTGCCAGGGCAACGTCACTTTTGATGCGATAATTTTTGCCGAGCAAGAGAATACAGCGAGCCAAACCCGCTGCTGCAGTCGAATCGCTGTGACCAGCCATCAGCTCTTCAAACAGGTCCTTGGCTTGCGCAACTACCGCAATGGATCGATCATAACTGGCATAGTAGGAAAGTCGGCTGGCTTCAGCCAACAACGAGTGTGCCTGTTTCAACAACAGTTTTGCTTCTTCCGTGCCTGCCGAAGCGTTTTCACCCGCAGCAAATGCCAGAATAGGAATCGTGATAACAAGAGCTGTAAACAGCGATTTTGTTGACATACTGCTTCCCATCGTCGATTCCCGTCGTAAGCCGGGATACCTGTGATTGATGGTGATGCTCTGCGGTCGCATCAGAGGAATTAAAACCTTGAAGATTTTCTGCAACATCTCTAAGAATATATGAAACAAAAGCAGGAGCTTTGTTTGCCTGATCTCGAACACATACCCAATTTCAGCAAAACCGATCATGTCATAGATCAGTATCTCGATGGTACCTTGCCCGAGCCAGAGTGCAGCCGTATTGAAGAGCGATGCCTGCAAAACAGCCGATTTTTTTCCCGTGTACAGCGGCGTGAGAGATTGCGCAATTTGCTGTCGAACATGATCTTGCACCGGGAATAATCCAAACACAAACGCTTTAAAAAACAGGCGGCTGTTCTCGCCAGCATTCCTGCACGCTCTTACAGCCCGTTGACTTTTATCAGTGAACTACCTAACGCATCCTAACCTTGAGGCGATTTTCCTCAAGTGAATTCCTTATATCTAGCTTAGGCAATCGATACCCAAAACGCTATCACATAAATGATCAGTTGTAGCATAAAAGCGACGCCAACGGGCTATTTCTTGCCGATTTGCGGTATTTCTCTGTACTCGGACGGCAAACAGCCATACTGTTCTTTAAAAGAAGCGGCAAAATAGG
>Ga0116142_10004192_pt1 | contig 13910 bp, 15 predicted proteins | sample AD_UKC033_MetaG_FD_89785 | JGI IMG/M metagenome (GOLD analysis project Ga0116142, IMG submission 89785) | Active sludge microbial communities of municipal wastewater-treating anaerobic digesters from USA - AD_UKC033_MetaG | ecosystem: Engineered > Bioreactor > Anaerobic > Digestate | place: USA... | reverse complement strand
TTGAAAGCAGCAACCGCCTCCGGGGTCCACGATGGGGCGGAAGCGGCCTTTCCTGCGTAGGTATCCAAGATGGCGTCCATCGTTGGATCCGAAGCTGGCGCCGTGGTCTCTACCGTCTCTACGGTAGCGGCTTTGGCGGTATCTGCGACAGCGGGCTGTTCGGCCTGTACCGGAGCAGCCTGCTCGGCTTTTACAGTTTCTGCTGGCGTCTTAGCGTCCATGACCTCTTCGGTCGTAGACGCCTGTGTTTCAACGGCACGCGCTTGGCGTACGTTGGGTGTAAAGATTGACGCAATGGCGTCCCGTTGGACCTCTACCGGGGTCTCAACTTGCTGAGTGTCAGTGGGATTCATGGTCGCAAAGTTAGAAACGATTTGCAACCATGCAACTAACTCACTGATTTTTAGGGCATTATGCCCTCTTGACCCATTTGCATGGCGTCAGGCTCAAGCCACCTTGCCGATGCCTGATTGAAAGGCTGCTGCGACTTTTGGTTTAGCTGCGCCATCTTCAACTCGGCATCGGTCTGCTGCTTGGTCATCTCGGCCTCCTCGTCACGGATAGCCGCCTCCTCAAGCGCGATGTCGCGCTGCTGCGCTTGCATCTGGGCGTCCTGAGCCATCTGAGCCTGAGCCTGCTGTGCCTGCTTGGTGTATTTGCGGGCGGCGGCGTAGGCGTCGTCCGGGATGGACTGACCCATAAGCTGTGCGGCAGTGACCGGATCGAGCATTCCAAGCTGCATGAGGGCTGGGATGATCTGCTGGTCCGTGACCGTGCGAAGCTGCTGGCCGTCCGGCGAGAGCTTGATCTCCACCCGGAACTGCTCAAGCTGCATATCCTTGGTGGCGATGAGGGCCTCCATGTCCTCTTCTCCTACCATCTGCGAGAGCATCCACGGCATCCGGGCATAGAACTGCTTCCCGGCCTGAGCATAGAACTGGTTCTGCTGCTTGTAGAGGTCGGCAATGGCCGCATAGAACGGCTGCTGCGCGATACCGGCCTGCTGGAGTTGTAGCTGGAGGGTGCCCACAAGCTGGTCCGGACCCTGCGGGGCGCCGGAGTTGGCCTCATAAACGTTAACCGAGCTTTCCGCGATCATCTTCAACTGCGGAAGCTGGGCCATCATGTTGTAGACAGCCGCGCTCGGGGAGGTGTCAACCGTACCGGTGGCCTGCGGTAGGCCACCGAGGGCTGCCGCGTTGACGAAGATGGGATCACCCTCCTTCATTGCATTGGTCACATCCTGCTCGGTCATGTTCGACCCAGCAAGGGCTTCGTTGGCGAACAGCGGGGCTACGTGTCCGGCCTTGCGCATCCGCCACGCTACGTCAGAGGTGACTTGGTTCATCCATCGCTGAGGGTCGATGGCTGCTGTAAGCGGAGCCACCATGTGACCACCCAAATACCTCCATGTGGAGAACTTGATTGGGAAGCGGACGGAATACACGTCATCCGGATCGGCCTCCTGAAGGGGGTACTCACCCCAGTCCAGAATGACATCACCGGCGATGCCGATGTCCGGCAGGTTGGTGTCCATAGGGGGCTTGGGCGGAAGGTTACTCGACCCATAGGCCGCACCCTTCGTGTAGCCACCGGGCAGGTACTCCCACGGGATCATGGAGCAATAGCGGACGGTCTGGATGTAGCGCGTCTGCTTCTTGTTCTTGCGCTCGGCGTCAGTCCACGCCATCGTGAACTTGTTCTTCGGCGGCTCAATAAGGTCCGCGTCGGTGTAGAGGATCTCGCCGGTGTCCGGGTCCTCCACGTTGATCGTGCAGAACTCGATCTCACCGTCCTTCATCACGAATCCACGATCGACCTTCTTGAAGTCCTTCCAATAGAGCGTGAACACCCGTGGACGGGACTGCGGCCAACCGGCTTGGAAGTTGTCGCCATACGGCAGGATGCGGGACCATAGGTCCAACGCCTTGATGATCCCGGCCTTGGGCTGCCAACGCTCCGCCACTGCGCCCACATCCATAAGTGGGCAGTGGTACACGAACTGTCCGTCGCTCAGATCTGGCTTCATGGCCGAGGTGTCCCAGCCGACCTCTCGCGGCTCGCATACCTCGCTCTCGATGTTCTGCCCGTTGACGAAGTTGTGGATGGCACCAAGGCCGGACAGGGCCATGTACGCAGCCACTGTTCGCTTGGTGTCGTCGAGCTTGTTGCGCTCGAAGAGCATGGACATGAGGCTGTTGGCTCCACGCTCGATGTGGTCCTGATAGCTCATGTCGAATAGGCCCTCCTGCTTGGTCTCGTCCGGTGTTACTCCTACCTGCGAGTAAGCCTCGGTCATCATGGGGCCAGCCTGAGCCGCCATGATCATCGTCTTCACCTGCATCCACTTGTCCTCCTTGCGGGTCTGTGCGAATCGCTGGGTGGCCGACTGAGCCTTGGCCGCGATGGAGATGTTATCCACGGCCCCGACCATCCGGGTGAGGGTGGGCGAGATGATGGGATACTTGAACGGAATGCGCGAGGTCTGAGCGGCCTTGTCGCCCAGATACATTCTCACGTCACTCTCCTCGCCCCACTTGCTGTCGATGGCATAGTCGAGGTTGGTGACGTAGTTGTTCAGGTAGTAGTTGATCCACTGCGAGTTCTGACGGGACAGGAAGAAGCGCGTCCATGTAGCGTGGTACGCCTCGTTCTTATCGCGCTCAGGGACCGTCATGCTGGGAGGCATGACAACGGCAAGCGGGATGAAGTTCCATTGGAACCCGCGATTGGATGTGGATACTTGGTTCATCGTCTTGTCTGCCTGAATGCGCGAATCGTTCCATCCGCCTCGTCAAGGTTGGTGTCTTCTTGGACCGTCACTCCGAACGCACCGCGCTCGATTGAGCGGGTGGTCTCTTCCATGAGCTTGTATAGGCCGGGGGCTCGCTTGGCCCATGCCTCCTTCTCGTCAGAGTTCATGTTCCTAACATCTGCCGCAAGCATGGCGGTGCAGTTCTCGCGAACGATCTTGGTCTGAACGCAGGTCTCGATGCGAGCAGCCTTGTTGAAGGACCGCATCCTGTTGATCGCGGCTATGATGTTCTCGGGCATCTTGGTCCGGAACTCACCGATCTTCGATCCCCGCATCTGGTCGCTTGGGTAGGCCATGTACGCGGCCTCCTCCAGCCTCTCGGCGTCCGGCCTGTCGAAGATGGGCGAGCTTGCGCAGGCATACCACCAAACGAACAGCACGTCGTAGGGCTTGATGACGTGGCTCTTGAACTCCGGGTAATCGAATAATTCCGGATATTGGGCACGGAGGTCCCGACCGCTCTTGTCAGGAGCGAAGATGAGATAGCGACGCTCCACCATCTGCTCCCACAGTTGTAGCTGTGCGAGGCGTTCGGTGGTGATCAATAGTTCGCCGGGATCTGTACTGTCTGGTACCATGGGTTGAGATTCGCGTCCCGGACGATGACCCTCTTGGTGATCATCTTCGGGGAGTCGATAGAGATGTATTCGGGCTGCTGGTTCACGCATCGGCAGCAGAGTTCTGCGTAGCCCATGGCGTAAACCATGTCGTCGTTATAGACGTTCTTGTTCTTGGTGCCCCAAGCAACAGAGCCATCCGGCTTGGTCTCCACGGAGATGTAGCGGATCTGGCTCCAGATGTCGTAGTACCAGATGTTGTGCCAGTTACCCAGCAGGAGGTCCACGACATCGCCGTAGAGGAGTTCCTTGCGCGAGCCCTTGCCGCCCTTCAGGTCAATGCCGTACAGGTTAGTGGCGTTGCCTGTTTTGTAGCGCGGAAGCAACTGATGGCGTGTGAGCAGCGTCTCCCTTAGATTGAATATCGGGCCGATCTTGAAGTCCACGTAGCGGTGGCCCGCGTTGATCTCCACAAGCTCCTTGCACGCCTTCTGCCCGTGGTTACGGTAGTAGATGCCCATCAGGGCGTTCTGGATGAACAGTTCCGTGGGGTCGTATGAACGTGAGTTGAGCACGCAGGCAACCGTTGGGATGAAACGTGCGTCTTCCCCCACGCCGACCTGTCTCCCAGCCGCGTCCCAGATGACGCTGGAGAAGCGAGAGAATCCACCGTCGTTCTGGATGGGGTCGGTCCCTTGGAAGTAGCGATTGGCCCACATCTTCTCCGGAGGCATGAACATGCGAACCGGGGCCTCGATGTCGTCATTGGCCAGTGGCTTCCACTCAGCCCCGATAACCGGGTGCATGAATGGCAGGTCCCCCTGAAGTGTTACACTCTCGTCGAAGATCGGGATGAAGCGCCCCGGCGTCGGGCGTAGCCCGGCCTTGTGGCACATCTGCTCGATGCGCTGCTGCTGGTTGACGATAAGCTCCATGGGCACAAGGGTCTTGTGCGTGGACATGAAGGCGTCGTCCGGCTTGCTAGGATAGTGAGCGTGGAATAGGCTGAGGCGCTCGGCTGGCGAGAGGCCCTTGGTCTCCTCGGTCTGACCGCGCAGGTACTTCCGGCGCTGCTCCATGTAGAACTCAAGGGTCATACCCGGACGGCAGGTCCAGTCAAAGAACAGGGGCACCCACGCCGAGGTGTCCTGCCTACCCTGCCATGACTCCAGCAGGGCCTTAAAGTCGTTCTCGAAGGCTCCTTGGCCGGTGTTGTTGGATGACCCAGTGCCCCATCCGCAGATCTGGCGAACTAGATCCATCTTGCCGGTGAAGGGGTTGAATTGATAGAGGGTGGGGTCGATCTCGGCCTTGATCTTCTGGTAGGTTGGGATGTTCTGTGCCTCGTCGAACAGCGACAGAGTGGGGGTCTTGCCGTTCACCACCATGCTGTCCTCTGCGGACAGTAGGTGGAAGGTTGACACGTCCATGCCCTTCGTGGCCTTCGTGTCTCCGGGGTCGAAGTCAAGGATGGTGCTCTCCGTGGAGAATCCCTTGCTCACGTCGATCTCACGAGTTATCCACGACGGGAAATGCTGGAGGGTGCTCTGGTGCTTGTCCCGGAACAGCCCCTTACCGGTGCCGTCCTTCTTGTGGACCATGAACACGCCTGTGAACGATGGCGTCACGATCATCATCAGGTCGGCCACGGCCATCATCATCGAAGTGAGAGCGGCCTGACGGCCCTTCACCAAGTCGAAGTGGTTCCCACGGTCGATCAGGTAGGCCACTACCGCGTGAGGGGCCGAGGACTTGAACTGGCGACGGCCACCCAAGAACCCGTCCTCCTTGATGGTGGCGTACTTGTCGAGCCCGTAGAGCTTGTTGTCGGCTATACGCTCAAGCTCACGACGCTTCCACTCTGGGCGCTCATGTACGGGAATATCCGAAATGGTGCGCTTATCTTCCAACCACCGGCGAGCCTGCTCGCAGTAGAGGTAGAATGGCTCATACGGAATGAGTTCGTTGAACTGGGGGATGTGGCTGTCGATGAACCGATAAAACTCATCGTCCATGTGCCTAGGGTCGGACGGCCTCCAATGGCTACGGAGGATCTCCTTTCCGGCCCACTTATCCTTCCACTCCTGCGGGATCTTGTCGAAGTAGGCGGAGCCCTCGAATGGCTTGCCAATGTCATCGCCCTGCGTGGCCACCGGCACCTCGAACAGCCACAGGTGTCGGGCGGTGGTAGTAACTGATGTGTCGGGGGTTATCGACCCGTGGCCAACGGCCTCTGACTTAACATCCGAAAGCTCTTTCCCGTAGCCAGCGGAACGGATCATCTGCTCATGCCGAGCGGACGGGGTGATCCCGTCCTCGGTCATGCGCAGGAGGATCTGAGCCGTCTGGCGGGATATGTCCTTGTGCAGGTCGATACCCGCAAAGGTATGCAAAGTGCCTGATATTCAACACCTTGGCATATATTTGCCCCATGCTCTACACAACCACGGTAGTCGTGAGCGGCTTTGCCGAGCAATACACCAGCATCACATGGTCATAGCACTTACCTCCGGACTGATGACGCTCACCCTGACCGATGGAAGTCAGCAGGTGGTCAATCTAGCCAATGTGGTTGATGTGTCGGCTGAGGTCCAGCCAAATAAGATCTACGGGGCGGATAATAGCACCCAGACCACCGACGTACCGCAGTGGTACGTTCGGCTCCACTTCAATGATAACCGGTGGCTGGACCTGCTCATGGGTCAGCAGTCCGGGGACGGGTCCGGGTGGGCGAATAACCAGAGCGGGGCAAATACGGCTGTCGCGGCTATCGCTGCCGTGATGCCGTAGGGGCTACCTCGGTATATCCAGCGTGTGATTCTTGCAGATAGCTACTTGATTGGAGTCGTAGTGCTTGATGGCTCCGCCATCCTCCAGAGCCACTACGAAGATGATGTTGTGGTGCGGGCCATAATCCACCAAGAACAGGGCTTGGCCGTCACCGTGTGGGGTGGACAGCCAAAGCACCTGTTGTATCTCGTGGATGGTGGTCACTGTGTAGATAAGTTCACCGTAGCCCCTGGTACAATACCCAGCTTCGCAGCAGCTTCTCTGATGTGATTCGGTACGCTCATTGTTCAGAACAGTGTTGATAGGTAGGCCAAGGCGATGGAAATGACCGGAAGGATCAACTGCACCCTTCCGCGATCCACGCCCTTCAGTGGCGTGACGATCATGCCGACGAACGAGGCGCACTGCACCAAGAACACCAGCATGAACATGCTCGACGAGATGAGCAGGACGAGCTTTATGATGGCGAGTGCCGCGTTGTCCATCAATCCTCTTCGCCTGCCCCAGATCCGATGATGTAGTCCACGTCTGCGCGTAGCAGTTGAAGCTGCCGCTCGAAGTAGCGCTACTGTATCTTGTTGAGGAACTCATCCACGGACAGGTAGGTGGCGGATTCATTCAACGAGTTGTGCATCGGTGTCACGCTGTTGTTACACCACCAGATGCGCTGGTTCTCGCTATACGGATACAGGTCTGGTCGCGGATTATCGTATCCGATCTCCTGTGCAGATTCGAGGATACGACGCCACTCGAACTCGTCGGCGGGCGTGCAGTAGAAGGGCTTGTGGTTGTTCATGGTCACAAAGGTACGAACTATTTGTTACTCTCCGACACTTACGCCAGAGATTTTTTCAAGGAAGTGGAGCACCACCTTGTCAAGCTCGCGCTTGGGGCGCCCACGGAGCAACCCTCCAGCATCGTTTGTGATGGTATCCGGGTTCTGTCCGTTGGCTACGCGGAGCGCCTTCTGATAGGCTGCGCGACATCCACGGCAGTATTGGTTGTGCTTGGAATGGCGAAAGTTCTCGCAGCCATCGCGATGACACTTCTTGGTGGTTGGATCCATGGCTACAAAGGTAGCAACATTTTGCCACCTGCGCAACAAAAAGCCTACTTCTCGTGGATCTTGATACTCGCGTTGAGGTAGCCGATGAACTTGCGAACCTCGGCCTCCTCGCCGACGAGAAATCCACGCAGGTCCATATCCACACGGTAGATAGGATAGCCGGATAGGCTGATACCTCCAGCCGCCCTCGTCCTGAACGACGAGCCGTGGTTGGCCACCATGGGATCAAGCGTCAGGTTCCCCACTGCTGCCGCTGGGGAGGTCGTGTTGCATACCTCCAGCTTCTTTTCCAGTGCTTCCCTTAGCTCGGAGAGTTCGCTGAGTTCCTTTAGCTGTCTTGCTGTCGGGCACATGCTCTTCGATCGTTGCATCGACCACAGCGGTCGATAGTTTCAGTACGATGTCCGTAAGACTTGTTGGCCTCATCGCATCTTGATGTATGTTCCTACGGCCCCCTTCTTTGGTAGCACGAACACGGCCTTGTGCAGGGGTATGGGCTCCGGGAAGATGGTCTTCTCCATCACCATCCACTTGGTCGTGATGTGGATCCACTCGGCGTGCAGCCACGTAGTGTCCAAGTAGTAGCGCACCAAGTAGTCTCCCGGAAGGAGGTAGGTCGCCGTGGCCACCTTGAAGGTGTGATCCACCGGGTTGTCCCAGTTCTCGTATGAGCGTACCGTCAGGGTGCATACCCGCGTCGTGTCCTCCTGCATGATGTAGGATTTCAACAACCCCTGTCCGAAGGATAGGATCGGCAGAAGAACCGCTATGGCCGCGAGCTTTCGCACGCTCAAAGGTACTCACTGAGTTCATTACAGGATGCGGTCTTTGGACGAATACAGAGGAACGGTGGATGGAGCCTGATCGCAGACCGTGAGCATCATCCTGCTGCGGTCTGGTTTGGATACCTTCCTGAGCTTGCACATTCGGTTGAAGATGTCATCCTGCTGCTCGGCGGAGAGGAAGTGGTCTTCGTAGGAATCCACGCCAGTTGGGTACTTTGCCGGGGGTGTGGCGTGGTCGTACATTTCCTCAAGTATCTCGATGGCGATCTTGGATAGGGCGGCTTCAGTCTTTCGCATTGGTGGATCTCCAGTCCTTGATGACACGGATGCCCAAAAGTACGAAGCAGCCAACCAGTGTTGGGATGGCGAACAACGGCCCAGCCGCAACATACGCAGCGACGAATGCCGCAAAGAAGAATGCCAGCAATGCGGCCACCATCTTCCATGGAATGAGGCCGAGACCGTCCGGTCGCAGCACGAAGCCAACGAAGGTCTCCTTGATCACGTAACGCCTCTTGATGGAGAATAGGTGGTTGCCGACGCGGACCTTCAGCATGGGTCCACCCGCATCGGTGACTTCTCCAAGCCCGTACTGGGTCATTACGCGGTCTCCCCTCTTGAAGGTTGGTTCTGTCGCCATGTCACAAAGATGAGGAAATAAAAACTTGCCACCAACTTGCGAGAGTAAGAAAATGTTATTACATTTGTATCGAGGTTTGGGAGTTGGGGGCGGAGGCTGGTTCTTGTTGGGATATGGCATGTAGATCCGCCCCCACAACCTCTCGTTCTTTGAAAACGTTGCCGAGGTGGTGCGGAGAGTTCCCCGGAAAGCGGTTGGCATACGGCGCAAGCCAAGGGCCAGAACTGCCCACCCCTCAGCAATCTTCTTGACAGGGTAGGTGGTGCGGGCTTACGTAGGACGGACGCCCAAATCAACGTCGCCGAGAGTCCGCGCGTATTTGGACGTAGCGGTAGAACGGCCCCGGCCAGCATCTCCCTGTCAACAGCAGTAAAGAGGGCCTTACAGGGGTTATCCCAGTGGGGTACGCTAGGCCACGCATGGAGCCGGGTTGATCACCGGTGCGATCGCGTGGCTCAGGGTGATAGCCGGGAAGTGAAGGCGTCCGGTCCCTCTGAACTCTGTCTGCCCGCGCTGAAGGTCTGCTTCATGCAATCGCCGAAAGGCTTAGGCGTGTGGTTGGCAAAAACCGCCTCGGGTCGCTACCGAGGAAGGACCGCAGCCGACATAGGGCAGGTAACTGCTTCAACGAGGCACGTATGAATGCGGCACGTCAGGGGTCTTTCCGCTACCCTGACACCTTTTGGAAGTGATGCCCCCACAATCGGCATCGTTGAAAAAATATCCACCGCTGGGTTGGGTGGTTACGGAAATTTCGCATACGTTTGCCACAGCTTGGAGAACAGTGACGTTTAATCGCCACAAGACAAGGGGGCAACGCCCTCAGAAGGCCGGAACAGCGTCATTGGTCTCCAAGCAGGACTAACGAAAGCTCCGGCCTTCGCCTTTTGGCACAGACGCCACACATATCACCCAATCCACGCACCGACGGTAGTTGATGGCGACCAGCTTCTCTGCTGGGAGCCATAGGCAGAGTATCCACCGGGCCGACTTCCGTTCAATCCACGGTTGGATCAGGTAGAAGTCCACTAGCTGATAGTGGACATAAAAAAATGTTTTTTCAAAAAACGCAGGGGCGGAGCCCCTTTGCTACATGAATGAACGACCGAAGGGAGTGAAATGAGTGTAGCAAAGCTACCACCAAGGAGTTCGGAAGCATGGGGCGGTAGCCCCCACCTAGCGCTCCTTGGTGGGATTGCTACACTCTGGTATTCTTCCTTCGTCAGAATACCATCATGTAGCAACGCTGACGCGAGCGCGAAAAAGTTCTTACCTTTGCGTGGATCATGGAGAAAAGCGGAAAGTCCATTCGATGGTGGACGGATAGTATCCCCGGGTGCGCGGTAGCATCGCTGGATCGTGGATGGACTCCGGGTGGTAAAACCGGAGCCTATCACCTGACAACGCTCAAATGGACAATAGTTGCGACCGTGGATAATGATTGTCAGGTAGTGGCAACTGGCGTGGCCTCTTCAGAGAGCGAAGCTAGGTCGATTATCGAAACCGAACTCACGAAGGAATGAACTCACACTACGTCTTGGTTATGCTTTCACTACCTTCGTCCCGTGGAACCAAGGATAGGAGAACCAACCACGATCACCGTGGATTCCAACTCGGTCACGATCCAGCGGGATCGCGAGCGGTTCTTCGTGGCAGGTAACGACCTGCTGCGCTGCTACGTGGAGGATCTCCAGCAGGCTGCCGGAGTGTTCTCCGGCGTGGTCCATATCGAAACCAAGTCTGGCAACAAAGCATCTTTCTCCCTCGGTCTGGTGGAGAACCACAAGGAGTGGGACAACACCTACGCCGGAGCTACGCTCGCCGTCAACTCCATCATGGCTATCGCCTTCGTGGATACCGGAGGAGGCGGAAGCGGTATCACGGAGCTTACTGGCGACGTGCTGGCCGGGCCGGGTTCCGGCAGCCAGCTTGCTACGCTCTCAGCCACAGGAGTCTCCGTTGGCTCTTACACCAATGCGGACATCACTGTTGACAGCAAGGGCCGCATCACGGCGGCGTCAAACGGAACGCCCGGAGGCGGTGGCGATGTGGTTGGTCCAGTCTCATCCGTGGATGACGACATCGTGCTGTTCGACGGAGCCACTGGAAAGCTCATCAAGAGCGCAGGCATCAACTTGTCTGAGATCATTGAGGAGGATGGAGGATCGGGGATCGGGCTGATCGAAAGCGGGGCTGGGGTATCCCCGATCATCCTCAAGAACCTTTTGGGTTCTTCCGGTATCGCCACATCATCAAGTACTGGCCGCGTGGATATACAGCAGAGCTTCTCAGCCGCCGACAAATACTGGTACGGAGGCGGTGGAGCGACCCCCACAGAGGGTGATATAACCTCGGCTGGACGAGACCTGCTGGACGATGCCAATGCAGCCGCGCAACGTACCACATTGGGCCTCGGAACAGCCGCTACGGCCAACACTGGCACCGGTGCCTCTGATGTTCCAACCATTACTGATGCCGATGCTCGCTATCAGGGCAAGAATACGTCGGTTGATACCGTTGCCATCCTCCCTCCGTCGGTGGTCGATTGGCTCAATATGCCAGCCGCGCTCACATTCTTCAACGGCCAGATCCGGTGGATAGTCCCAATGGACCTCACCCTGAAGACCGAACTGAAATTTCATGTGACCATGGGTTCTGTCGGAGGTGCGACCAACGCCAAGATCAGGCTACTGTATCGTACGCAGACAGCAGGTTATTCAACGACCATAACGGACTACACGACCATCGGGACGAGCGAGGTTGAGGTAACGATAGGCACGTCCACGAACACGCTACTCAGCACCGCGTGGATACCGATCATCGCTGGTGCCAAGGACAACATCATTGCAGCGGTAGCCGGACTGGATGGAGACGGGGCTGCTGATCCACGCTTCCTGAACATCTACCTTGAGACCCGATGACCGGCCTACGCCCCTGCGACGTATGCGTGATCAACGACAACGATCACACGCCCAAAGAGGTGACGTGGTGCGGCAAGTGCCAGCGGTGGAAATGTGAGGCGTGCAGAAAAAGTCTCGTCCGTAGCGCCAAGGGGTATATCCGAACAAGGCGTATCTTTAGGCCCATACTCAACCGAGATGAGCGAACCAACCAAGGAGGAGATCCAGGAGCTTGAACAACTGGATACTCCCGAGGCGCGTAAGCAACGCGAGAAGGGCCGTCAGGCACGCAAGAAACTGTCCATCCTAGCGGACCAAATCCACCGCCACGCCAAGGCGACCGGCACACACATCTACGTCTTCGGAGAGGGTGAGAAGGAGGGAACGCTCACAGAGGCTGCATACTGCTCACATGCCATGATGAAGAGCATGGTGATGCACATCGCCATCAAGTATCCCGGCCTCATCGAGGAGGCTCAGAAGAGCCTGAGCGAGTTCGCTGGCGCGGACAAGGAGCCCGAGAAGCCAAAGCTGATCATCGAACCATGAGCGACAAAGCAGAAGCGATCAAGGAGCTTGACGGCATGATGATGGAGGCCATGCACTATGCCAAGCTCCACGACATCAACTTCCTGTCGTTCTATGATGAGAGCCACACCGACGCAGACAAGTTCAAGAAGGCATTCTACTGCGATACGTGGATGAAGATCGGGGCTATTGTGGACCTGTTCGCGGACCTGCCGCCTCCGGCCCGCGATGAGGCGCTATCGCGAGTAGCCGAAATGCTTCCGCAGCCGCAGTACCAACCGCAGCCTCAGACCCAGCTACCGCCGATCCACATCCACCTGCACGGTGTTACCCACCCCGTAGCCTCCGATTCTCGGCCATCTGATGATCACGCAGCCGCCTCTTGAGAAGCTCGGTGTATCGGATGATCTTGTCGAGCCCCATTCGGATGGTAACCGTGCAGTCCGAACTGAGCGAGGTAACCTCGTAGCGGGCAAGGTGCTTGTTCGTGTCGATCGCTATGGCGTCGATGATGTCCTCAAGAACCACGGTCTGAGCGTTGATCTCAGTGCGATCGGGGTCCTTGTGCCTGAAGTCTGGTACCATTGAAGCAAAGGTAGGCAATGGTAGTAAGATCTCACAACACCGAGCTTGGGTACGAACTCATTGCAACCGTCCCGTATGCCTACTACCTCCACACGATAGGAGAGCTTGAGGGTACGGTGAGCGGTACTGGCAGCGAGCCATTCTACTTCTTCTCGCACGATCACCAGATCGACCCCGCGCCAAGGGACTTCGCGCACACGGCAGCAGCAGCGAAGGAGATACCGAACATATGGATCCACAAGCCCAAGCTCAACAAGGAGCAGTGGATCCCGCCGCCATACAAAGAGCACTACTCGCCGCTCGCCATTCGCTTCGATAAACCCACCGTGGTCATATACAATCGCTTCAACGCAGAATGGGGGAGGCCGCCGATCAACTACTTCGACCTGCCCGTGCTCAGGGCCATGTTCGGTATGCTGTCCAAGAAGTACACAGTAGTCTACTTCAACGTCCGTGGAGAGGAAAGCCTTGAAGACAACGCGCACTCGATGGACCTCGGAGACTACGAAATGATCCGAAGCGAGTTCCCGCAGGTCAGGGTCATCCACGACATCGTAGAGGATACCGACCTGAGCTACAACGAATGCCAGCTTCGGATATTCGCTGGCTGCGAGCGGTTCGTTACGATGAACGGGGCTCCCAGCATCCTTGCCTCACACTTCGGTGGATCGGCCATCAAGGTCGTCCACACTTACCAAGACCTACTGCGAACCATCTCGGACAAGTGGGTGCGCGAGCTACCGCTCATCAACATACTGGTCAGATGCCACGACCGCAAGCAGTCGCTAAAGAGGCTTTGGGACAGCATAGAGGCCCAAGGATACCGTAATTGGCGCGTAATAGCATCATACGACAACGAACGAACGTGGAAGTACCTTGTACCATACCGCTTCGAGAAGGTGGCCGTAGAGCCCGAGCCAAAGCCCAAGAGCAGGCCGTATGGCGACGACTACAAGGGCTTCTTGGCATCGAACCTCTACCTGAACGCACTGGCCGACCGAGTGGACCGTGGATACATCATGTACCTCGACGATGACGACTACTTGGCTCCCGGCGCGCTCTCGCGCATCGCAAAGAACCTGAGCGAGGACAATGTGACACTGTGGAGGGCTACATCCAAGACTGGAAAGCCCATACCGAGTGACGAGAATTTCGGCAAGATCGTTGCCGGTGACATATCCGGCATTGCCTTCGCCTATCACAGCAAGCACAAGGAACTGGCTCGGTGGGAGCCGTGGCGCAGG
>Ga0116142_10004191_pt1 | contig 13913 bp, 14 predicted proteins | sample AD_UKC033_MetaG_FD_89785 | JGI IMG/M metagenome (GOLD analysis project Ga0116142, IMG submission 89785) | Active sludge microbial communities of municipal wastewater-treating anaerobic digesters from USA - AD_UKC033_MetaG | ecosystem: Engineered > Bioreactor > Anaerobic > Digestate | place: USA... | reverse complement strand
TTATTCAATCAGGCGGGTCAGCCTGTTCATCAGCAGGAGATATGGATTGATGCAGAAGCAAGGTTGCTGAATATTGATATCCCTGTTATTGCGGCAGGGAGTTACTTCCTGGTAATGATGAATAAGAAAAGCGGGAAGAAGTTTACAGAAAAAATTATTATCCAATAATATAATATCACTTTCTTCAGATTAATATTGGAATGATACTTTTATTAATAAAAGATTTTCACTCAAGGCTGGAACGACTCTTAACCTTTAAATCCCGGATGAAATTGTTCCAGTGTTTTTCGTAAGAATTCCCTGTCCAGGTGTGTATAGATCTCTGTAGTGGTAATACTGGCATGCCCCAACATTTCCTGTACTGCTCTCAGGTCAGCACCGCCTTCCACCAGGTGCGTAGCAAATGAGTGACGGAAAGTATGCGGAGAAACCGTTTTTTTTATACCAGCTTTCAATGCAAGTTCTTTGATGATATAGAAGATCATTACTCTTGATAATTTACTCCCCCGTTTATTCAGGAATAGAATATCCTCATTTCCCTTTTGAGGTGCTGTATGTATCCGTATCTGATTTTTGTAAATAGTAATATACTTGACAGCACTGCTTCCAATAGGTATCAGTCTTTCTTTATCGCCTTTCCCTGTAACTCTGATAAAACCAAGATCAGGATATAGCTGAGATATTTTCAGGTTCACCACTTCGCTTACCCGCAGGCCGCAACTGTACATAGTTTCCAGTATGGCTTTGTTACGGCCACCTTCCGGTTTGCTCAGGTCAATTTGAGCTATCATCTTTTCTATTTCTTCAAAGCCCAGTACATCAGGCAGGTTTCTTTTTTGTTTAGGAGCTTCGAGTAAAGTCGTAGGGTCGGTTTGGCAGATATTTTCGAGGATGCAATATTTATAAAAGGCTTTGATACCAGATATGATCCTTGCCTGTGAACTGGCTGTCATGCCCAGTTCGGTGATCCACCTGATGAATTGTTGCAGGTCTTTTAACCTGAGTTCACCGGGATTAATAAGGTTATTTTTTTCAAGCAGGAATTGTGTCAGGTGCTCAATATCTCTTACATAAGCCTGTACAGAATTGTCTGACAAAGATTTTTCTAATTGCAGGTAGGCTTTGAATCCTTTTTTATAGGGCTCCCACATAGTGGTTAATTGGTTTACTTATTAATGAGTTAACTAGGGAAACCTTTTAGAGCAGATTCTTCCTGATTAACCAACTCCCAATTAACTGATTAATAATTTTATTCCAACACAATTTTCTTTTCTTTTTCCACCCAGTTTTTGTCAATGAGGATCTTCACCCATATCCTGTCGTTTGTTACATTCACTGAGTCGATATGGTCATGCAGTACGTCATAATCAATAGGCAATGGCTGACCAAAGGTCATCATGGCTTTTTTACCGGTGCTCATATCTTCCACATAAATATTGCCCCGGTCAGTATTCACCACCAGGTTTTCAGCAATAGAAAATTTCGGATCCAGGCTGTTGATGCCGCTGCTCTTCAAACTGAAATTGGCGTTTTTATCATAGGGTAGTTTGATCTGAAAACCACGGCCGGTTGCGCAATCATTAAAGAGCAGCCAGGCATGTTCATTATCCTTAAAAAAGCAACGGATATAATCTTTATTGATATTGGCTGTGGTTCCTAATAAATAGGTAAAACCGGTTTTGCGGTCAGCCGCCATTCCTTTATAGCTCCAGATGATACTGTCAGGCATACAATTTTTTGCAGTAATGAACACGGTTGGCTTTTTCTCATGGTCGCCTGCAAATTTTATGGTGTCGGTCAGGCAGACTGTATCGCAGAATGTTCCTGGTGCTTCGGCAGTCCCGGACTTACATGCAGTAAAGGAAAGCATTATTATAAAAGCTGCTACACTGATCATCAGCGTTTTCATATCCATTGGTTTGATGTATCGCAAAAATAACCATTGGCTTCCGCAGCATGAAAATTCTTTTCGGCGTTCGTCATATAGTCTCAATTATTATCTTCGGGGCTATGAGTAAGATGCAACCCATTAATCTCCGTTCGTTTAAGCAGAAAGCCCGTCACCAGAAAACAAGTATGCGTCGGTTCCTTACCAAGTTGGAAAAAGAAGCACCAGCAGGGCTGGACAAGAAAATTGCCACATTAGAAAAAGAAGTATGGCAGGAAACAGATTGCCTTACCTGCGCCAACTGCTGCAAGACCATGACGCCGACTTTCACCGACCGGGATATGAAAAGAATAGCTGCCCACCTGGATATGACAGTAGTTGAGTTTCAAACTAAGTGGTTGAAAAGAGAAAGAGGTGGTGACCGTGACTGGCTGAATAAAACTGAACCCTGCCAGTTTTTAAACCTCAAGGACAATAAGTGTAGTATTTATGAAGTTCGTCCGGCTGATTGTGCCGGCTTCCCGCATTTATCCAAAAAATTCAAAGACTTTGTGCATATCCATAAACAGAATGTGGAGTATTGCCCTGCAACATATCGATTGGTGGAGAAAATGATGGAAAGAGTGAAAAGTGAAGAGTGAAGAGAGAGTGGAGAAAAGGGAATACAGCTGTCTGATTGCCAGTATTTGTTTTAAATGAAAACCTTGTACTATGTTAAATCTTGCCCATAAAAAGCTAGAAGTTTATAAGATTTCTTTGCAGCTTATAAAAGAAGTTTATAGGTTGACTAAGTTATTCCCTAAAGATGAGCACTTCGTATTAGTAAGTCAATTAAGAAGGGCGGTAATCTCTGTTTCTAGCAATATTGCAGAAGGGTCAGCCAGAAGCTCAAAGCAGGAAAGAAGGCGTTTTTATGAAATAGCAAGGAGTTCACTTGTGGAGGTAGATACACAATTTGAAGCAGCATTAATTCTTAATTACATCGCAGAAAAGGATATAATAGAATTGGAGGGTTTTGCAGAATCGGGTTTTCGTATGTTAAGCAGGATGATAAGTAATCTGGATGCCTGAGCCCTCTCACTTCTTTCCGTTTACCATTCACTTCAAAGAAACACATCTTCGATCAAAAAATATTCTGTTTCACCATTGCCATGCAGGGTGATGGAAAGAATATCATACTGTATCCATGGATGACCCGGGTTCAGGAATAAATATTCATTGGCAGCTTTCTGCAGGTTCTTGAATTTCTTTTTCGTCACACTGTCTTCCGGGTTGCCATAGGGAGATGCTTTCCTTGCTTTTACTTCTACGAAATGCAGAAATTTTCCTTTGCTGGCTACAATATCCAGTTCATGATAAGAATGCCGCCAGTTACGATGTAAAATGGTATAGCCTTTTGTGATCAGCCATTTTGCCGCCATTTCTTCTCCTTCTTTTCCCAGTTCATTATGCGAGGCCATGTAGTATCTTTACTCCAAGTTAAATAAAGTTTTATGACTGGCATTTATCCGCTGAAAGGAGTAGTTAAACATTACGACTGGGGAGGTACAACTTTTATTCCTTTCTTATTACAGGAAGACAATAGTGAAAATAAACCTTATGCTGAATACTGGATGGGCACCCATCCGCTTGGTATATCCATCGTGGAAACAGCGACTGATAAAACAGAGCTATTAACAGCATTATGTGGCAACCTGCCATATTTGTTTAAGGCGCAGGAAGTGAAGGAAATGTTGTCTATACAGGCACATCCATCCAAGCAAGCAGCAGAAATTGAATTTGCCAGGGAAAATACAGAAGGTATTCCATTGGATGCACCTTACCGCAATTATAAAGATGATAACCATAAACCGGAAATGCTGGTGGCACTTGATGATTTCTGGTTGCTCCATGGTTTCAAGCCACCGGAAGAACTGGTGTATACGTTACTTAATGTGGTTGAATTAAGAGAATTGTTACCGGTATTCAATCAATCCGGTTATGCTGGCCTATACAAGTATGTAATGGAAATGCCGCAGTCGGAAGTAAACCGGATATTAAAACCACTGGTAGATAACCTGGTAACTATATATAAGGACAAAGAACCCGATAAAAGTGATGAGGATTTCTGGGCTGCCCGTGCTGCCGCAACTTTTACAAAAGAAAATAATATTGACAGGGGTATCTTTTCTATCTACCTGTTTAACCTGCTCCACCTGAAAAAAGGAGAAGGCATTTTCCAGGCAGCTGGCGTACCACATGCTTACCTGGAAGGGCATAATGTGGAACTAATGGCCAATTCCGATAATGTGTTGAGAGGCGGATTAACCTCCAAACATATTGATGTAAAAGAATTATTGAAACATGTAAAATGCGAAGCCACTTATCCTGTTATCATCACGGGTGAGCAGATAGATGGCCACGAAAAATTATATAAAACACCGGCGCCTGATTTCAGATTAACAGTATTTGAACCAGAAGCAGGAGAGACTATTTCATTTACTCCTGTATCAACGGAGATACTGCTGTTGACGGAAGGCATGGTTGAACTGACTGATGGTGAACATACAGTGAACCTGCAGGAAGGGCATCCTTCGGCAGTAGCTTTTCCGGGAAGGACTATCCAGTTGAAAGCTGGCAGCAAAGCCATTGTTTTCCGGGCTGCTGAAGCAATTCACAATCGTTAATAATTAGACCGGCCAATTGGGTCAATTCTGTTATTTTTGCCTCATATTTCAATCTCACTATTATGAAGAGTAACGGAAGGTTAATTGTTTTCACACTTATACTGGCAGCGATGGCAACTGCCTGCAAATTTTTCTTTGGACCCGATCTTGACTGGTCCGGGTTTTCACCAGTTATTGCGATTGCCCTGTTGGCAGGTTTTATCATGAAGCAAAAGGATATGTCTTTTATACTGCCCTTACTGGCTTTATTTATCAGCGATGCAGTGATACAGTTTTTATATAACCAGGACCTGTTTCCTTATGCCGGTTTTTATGCCGGACAGTGGAAGAATTACCTGTTGTTGTTATCTGCTACTTTTTTGGGCTGGGCATTAAAAGGCCGCAATTACAGCAGCTTGCTGGCTGGTGGTATTGCCGCACCAACAATTTATTTCTTTGTGTCCAACTTTTTTGTCTGGCAGGCTGCTACTGAAGCGGTGTATGCAAAAAGCCTCAGCGGACTGATGACCTGTTATGAAGCCGGTCTTCCCTTTTACAGGAATTCATTGATCGCAACATTACTATTCCTGCCGGTAATCTTATTGATGTTTAACTATCTTACAAAAAGGAAAGCAGTTCTTACCCTGGCGTAAGCTGTTTATTGAATTAATTGAACCCATCAGTGTTTGCTGATGGGTTTTGTTTTTTGGATTGCCAGGTGCTAATTAGCCGTTCCCTCATATCCCTCATCATGCATCAGTTTATGATGATGCCCGTCTGCAGCCTGGGTGGCTAATTCATCGCAACGGTTATTGTACGGGTTATCTGCATGTCCCTTCACCCATTTGAATTTGATAACATGCCGGTGCGATAATTCATAAAATTCTCTCCAGAGATCCGGATTTTTTTTACCGCCTTTAAAATTGGTCTTGATCCAGTTCTTCAACCATCCTTCTTCCACTGCTTTCACTACATACTGGCTGTCGGAATAGATGGTCACATGCAGACCTGGTTTTTTTAAGGCTTTCAAACCGGCGATCACAGCCATCAGTTCCATCCGGTTATTGGTAGTGTGATGATAACCCTGCGATAATTCTTTGCGATGATGGCCACTTATTAGTATTACACCATAACCGCCTGGCCCCGGGTTGCCACGGGATGAACCATCAGTATATATAGTAACTGAATTCATTAATTATGTTGAATGTTGAATGATAAATGTTGAATTAATAGTTGCCTCATTCAGCATTCAACATTTATCATTCAACATAATAATTATACCTGAAAGACACCAGTCTTCAAGTCATTTATCAGTGGATTACAATTCGCTGCTGCAATCCCTTCGCTGATAACCTTTCTCGTATCCACAGGGTCAATGATGGCATCCACCCATAGCCTTGCGGCTGCATAGTAGGGCGAAGTCTGTTTATCATACCGGCCTTTTATTTCACTCAGCAGTTTATTTTCCGCTTCCGGTGTTATTTCTTTTCCCTTTGCCTTCAGCGATGCGACTTCTATTTGCAACAATGTTTTTGCTGCCGCATCACCACCCATCACGGCGATCTTAGCCGTTGGCCATGCATAAATGAAGCGGGGATCATAAGCCTTGCCGCACATAGCATAGTTGCCAGCTCCGTAACTATTACCAATGATTATCGTAATCTTCGGCACTACTGAATTTGCTACAGCATTCACCATCTTGGCCCCGTCTTTAATGATGCCGGCATGTTCGCTGCGGCTGCCTACCATAAAGCCGGTTACATCCTGCAAAAACACTAATGGTATTTTTTTCTGGTTACAGTTGAGAATAAATCTCGCTGCTTTATCAGCACTGTCATTATATATCACACCGCCCATCTGCATCTCACCTTTCTTATTCTTTACGATCAATCGCTGGTTTGCTACAATACCGACGGCCCAGCCATCTATTCGTCCATACCCACACACAATCGTTTTACCATAATCTTCTTTGAACTGTTCAAAGCCGGAGGCTGACTTTCCCTGCGATTCATCGCGGGACAAAAGGTTTGGGCCATCCACAATCCGTTCTATGATGTCCAGCACATCATACGGCTTCCCGTCTGAAGGAAAGATGCCATACAGTTCTTCTGCATTTTTCTTTGGCTGGATTGCTTTTATGCGGTCAAAACCTGCTTTTGGTTTTTCTCCCAGCATGGAAAACATCTTTTTGATATGATCCATGCATTCCTGCTCTGTTTTGAATTTATAATCTGCAATGCCGCTTATTTCTGTATGTGTCACTGCACCGCCCAACGTTTCATTGTCGATGTCTTCACCAATAGCCGCTTTTACCAGGTAAGGTCCCGCTAAATAAATAGAGCCGTTGCCTTCCACCATCAGTGTTTCATCACTCATAATAGGTAAGTAGGCGCCGCCGGCGACGCAGGGACCCATTACTGCTGCTATTTGTGTAATGCCCATACCGCTCATACGGGCATTGTTGCGAAAAATGCGGCCAAAATGTTCTTTATCGGGAAATATCTCATCCTGCATAGGAAGAAATACACCGGCACTGTCAACCAAATAAATAACAGGTAAATTATTTTCCATCGCTATCTCCTGCAACCGTAAATTCTTTTTACCTGTAACAGGGAACCAGGCACCTGCCTTCACCGTCTGGTCATTGGCTAGGATCACACATTGTCTGCCGCTTACATAACCAATACCCGCCACTGTACCACCCGCAGGACAACCACCTTGGTCGGCATACATCTCATAACCGGCAAAGGCACCAATTTCGATAAAGGGCTTGTCTTTATCAACTAGGTAATTGATCCGTTCACGGGGGGTGAGTTTGTTTTTCTCTCTTTGTTTTTCGATGGCTTTCTTTCCTCCACCTTCATAGATCTTTTCCAGCCTGCGGCGCATCTCGCTAAGGCTTTGTTTTAATACATCCTCGTTTTTATTGAATTCTAAGTTCATCGAATTTATATGATTAATGATGAAAATATTATTGAACCTGCCTGCCGGCAGGCAGGTTCAATGTTCATAGCTGCAATACGTTGAGGAACAAAGATAGGTGAGGAGCGAGGAAACAGAAAGAGGAAACCTGTGGGCAGGTAAAATCAAATCTGTAACTTGTCGGTATGTAGATTTCTTATACATATATCTAAAAAAATTAAATGCAAAAACTTCAGGTACTTCTTCTTTCGACTTTTCTTGTAGTAGCTGCTTGTATTGTTGCACAACCTCAAAGCCAGAACAAACCTGTACGGCTTGCGGTGGTGGGCTTAACGCATACACATGTTCACTGGATACTGGGCAGCCCTAAGAATGATAAATTTAGTATTGTTGGAATTGTTGAACCAAACAATGACCTGGCCCTTCGCTATACACAGCAACATGGCTTTTCTATGGACATAGTGTTTTCAACGATGGAAGAAATGATCGCTAAAACAAAGCCGGAAGCGGTTGCTGCGTTCGGTACTATTTATGAACATTTAAAAGTGGTAGAAACCTGTGCGCCGCTTGGCATTCATGTAATGGTGGAGAAACCATTGGCAGTAAGTTTGAAGCATGCCAGGAAAATGGAAGCACTGGCAAAAAAATTCAAGATACATCTGCTTACTAATTACGAAACAAGCTGGTATCCAACTACACACAATGCCCATGTGTGGTTAGCCAATGATAGTATAGGTGATCTTAGCCAGCTTATTATCAGGGATGGTCACCGGGGACCAAAAAAGATTGGCATTAATAAAGAATTCTTAGACTGGCTGACTGACCCTGTGCAAAATGGTGGCGGTGCTATTACCGATTTTGGTTGTTATGGTGCCAATATCAGCACCTGGTTGCACAAAGGAAAAAAGCCGCATTCGGTTACAGCCGTCACCCAGCAGTTTCAACGGGAGAATAACCCTGCCGTGGATGATGAGTCAACTATCATACTTGCATATGATTCATCAAAAGCAACTATCCAGGCTTCCTGGAACTGGCCTATTGGCCGTAAGGATATGGAACTGTATGGAACAAAAGGTGTGATATATGCCGATAACAGGAATAAAATAAGAATAAGACTGGCGGAGGGGTATGATGGCTTCAGGGAAACGGTGTATTCACTGGATGAAAGAATGGCACCCTTTAATGATCCTTTTATATTTTTTGTGGCTGTTATCCGCAATGAAATTGTTTTAGCTCCTTATGATCTCTCTTCACTGGAGAATAATATGATCGTCGTTGAAATCCTGGAGGCAGCAAAACTATCGGCCAAAAAGGGGAAGACAATACAATTAAAATAGTTCAATAGTATGTCGGAGGTAAAGAGGAAAATATATACCACTGGTAAAGTTGTTTCGAAATGAGTCAGCAAAAGCCCTAATTTGATTTTAAAACAGGCTGATGAAATACATGGTTATTTATTTACGGGTTGTATTGATCATGAGTGCCCTTACCGGCTGTTATGGCAAGGAAAAGAAAACACATGATCAGGTTGCAGGTGCGGAGGATATTATCCTGGTATCAATGAATGCAGTGGCTCCGGCTGCAGAAAGAGATAAAATTAAGAACATTGTATCAGTTGCCAATTGTATATCTCCCCAGGGGAGTTACAGCACTATGGTACATACGGCCATGGATGGCTATATGTATTTCAGGCAGGAGTATAATTATAAGCCAGAACCTTTTGAGGCAGTTATCATAAATGATACTACTGGTTATGCAACTGATAACCCGGAAAATGTTTTACCAAAAGAAGCTGTATATACAATACGGAGTCATGCTTTTCATAACATATTGCTGGAGCTGCCGCAACGGTTTCATTCCTTTAGCATGCCGGATACTGTTCAAAAGAATAAACAAAGCTGTTATAGAATAAAGGCTACTGATGAACTGAATAATTCTGCATCCTTGTTTTTCGACCGGGCAAGCGGCAGGCTGTCAGTCCTTGATATCGTTAACCCGGGTAACAGGCAGGAAACGATCAGTATCAGGTTTTCAGATTGGAAAAATACAGACCAGTTTATACTGCCACATCATATTTATATAGAACAAGGTGGTAAAATGTATGTCTTTGATTTCTCAGTAATTGATATTAATAGCCCGGCATTTAAAAAAAGGATAATACGCCAGGGGCAATAGCAACTTCATTTAAATAATTGGGTTGGTATAAATAAGGATACAGGTTGATCTGGGCAGGTATGAATGAGGGAGTAAGGTTAACTGACTATTTTACTGAAAATTGTATTTTCATCAAATGCATACAGCCACTAACAAGAACATAGCCATTCTCTGTAACCCGCTTGCAGGAGTGGGCAAAGCTGTTGTACTGGCACATCAAGTTGCAAAGGAGCTCTCGCAGAAGCAGATCAGGCATACTTTACTGGTTGAAAACTGGCCTGTCAGTTTTGATGAGTTTACAGATATCTGGATAGCCGGTGGTGATGGTACGCTGAATTATTTTATCAATCATTACCAGGATATACAACTTCCGCTGGTGATCTTCAATGGCGGTACCGGAAATGATTTTCATTGGTTACTCTATGGTAATAAAACAATGGAAGAACAATTACGGATTGCTTTGGATGAAAATCCCAGGCCAATAGATATCGGTAAATGCAATGGCCGGTATTTTATCAATGGGGCTGGTGTCGGTTTTGAAGGTGAGGTAGCAAGAGCATTAACCGGGAAGAAAAAAATGCCCGGCAAAACATCGTTCCTGCTCACTATCCTTGTGAAAATATTCAGCTACGGTTGTAAAGAGTATGCTGTTCAATCAGCAGAGTATAATAGCAGGGATAGAAAACTATTGATCGATATAAGTAATGGCCGGAGGGCCGGTGGTGGTTTTCATATTGCACCCGAAGCAAGGGCCGATGATGGATGGTTTGATGTGGTGATGGCCAATGCACTTACTCCGTTACAGCGTCTCCGTTATTTGCCGGTTATTGAGAAAGGAAAGCACCTGCGGCTTTCTTTTATCCGGCATTTTCATACGAAAAAGATCATTATAGAAAGTGATTCATTAATTCAATACCACCTGGATGGGGAGTATTATACAGATCACAAAATAGAAGCAGAAATTATACCTGCTAAACTATCATTCAGGTATTGAAAGGCACAGAACGGGTATGTCATACTTGTTGGTAAAAGCGATCATAAATAATTTAATCCGGCATTATTTGAGCGATCATATGTCTGTAACTTTCCAGCTCTACAAATGCCGGGCTGGCGGCATTGATCCTGGTAATTTTTATCGTGTATTCTAACCGTCTGTCAAATAGTATAACGATAGCCTGAAGGTTTTGTATAACTTCAGAAAAACTCAGCCATGAAAAAGCTCTTTCTGTTTGTTTACAGTACCATCATCATAGCATCAGTTCATTCGCAGGATGGTCACCCTGTTACGGCAACCAGCTCCAAAATAGCGATTGAGAAACTTACTGCTGCAGACTGGCAAACGGACCTTCGTTTCCTGCAACATACTGTTCATAAGGATTATTCCTTCCTGTTTAAGAATGTAACAGCCGCAACTTTTGATGCTGAAGTGGAGAAATTGTACAAGGCGATGCCGGGTATGAAAGATCATGAAAGGGTGGCAGGGCTGGCCCGTATAGTGTCTTTGTTTAAATATGGTCATACAGATATCGGGTGGAGACAAAGCCCTGTTAAATACCATGTGGCACCGGTAAATTTTTATTGGTTCAGTGATGGCATGTACGTTGAAGGAGCAGATAAAGAGTATGCAACAATTGTTGGCGCTAAATTGGTGAAGGTGGAAGGAGTACCGGTGCAGAAAGCACTGGAGGCAATAAAGCCATTGGTGCCTGTTGAAAATGATCAGTACTTTAAAGGGTACGGCTTGGATTTTCTTACTATTCCTGAAGCACTGCATGCGCAGGGTGTGGCTAAAGAATTAAAATCAACCATCACTTATACATTTGAGAAAGGTGGAAAGACGTTTGAACAAAATGTAACGGCTAAAGATGCATTCCGCATGCCCCGTACGTATGGTTTTGTATCGAAGAGCTCTGGCTGGATAACCGTAAGAGATACAACCGCTACTCCCTATTACCTGAAAAACCTGGATAAGAATTATTATTATGAATACCTGCCGGAAAGTAAAACCGTTTATGTTAGGCAAAGCCAGGTATTGGATGATAAGACTGAGTCTATTGCAGCTTTTTATAAAAGGGTATTTGAGTTCATTGATAAAAACGATGTTGATAAGCTGGTACTCGATGTTCGCCTGAATGGAGGGGGGAATAATTATAAGAATAAACCCATCGTTACAGGTATTATAGAAAACAAAAAGATCAACAAACCAGGGAAATTATTTGTTATCATTGGCCGCCGTACTTTTTCTGCGTGTCAAAACCTGGTGAACGAACTCAGCAATTATACCAATGCTTTATTTGTAGGAGAACCTACAGCTGAGAATATCAATTTTTATGGTGATAACCGGAGAGTGGAACTGCCAAAAACCGGGATACCTGTATTTCTTTCTTTTGCCTGGTGGCAGGATAAACCACAATGGGAAAATGCTGACTGGCTGGCGCCGCAAGTGGCAGTTGATATAAGTTTGGAAGATTATAAAACTAATAATGATCCTGTTCTTGCAGCCTGTATTAATTTTTCGGATAAGGATGTTGTAGTAGATCCTGTAGGTCACTTAAGGGATTTGTTTATGGCGGGTAAATACAATGAAGTGGAATCTGAGGCTCAAAAAATGGTAAAGGACCCGAAATACCGTTACATGAATTTTGAAACAAAGATCAACGATGCCGGGTATAATTTGTTGAATCAAAAGCAAACAGAAGGGGCTCTTTTTATTTTTCAGCTGAATACAAAACTGTTTCCAAAATCAGCCAATGCCTGGGACAGTTTTGCTGAAGCCAATTGGAAGGCTGGCAAAAAGGAGAAAGCGATCGAATATTATAATAAGGCGATCGAACTTGACCCCGGGGGTGTTACAGGGGAAAATGCCAGGAATATGTTGAAACAAATACAGTCAGACAAAGGGAATTAGTTAACCGTATTCTGTAAACCATTCATTATGCTGCTCCTGCACACGGATGAAAGTTGTTCGTTTGCTTAATTCTTTCAGCACTTTGGCGCCTACATAAGTACAGGCAGAACGTAAACCGCCAAGTATGTCGAGTACAGTATCTGTTACCGGCCCCCGATAGGGTATCTCTGTTGTTTTTCCTTCTGATGCCCGGTAATCAGCTACACCACCAGCATATTTATTCATAGCTGTTTCTGAACTCATGCCGTAAAAAAGTTTATAACGTTTGCCATCTTCTTTTTCTACCAGTTCGCCGCCACTTTCTTCATGACCTGCTAGCATGCCGCCCAGCATAACAAAATCGGCACCACCACCAAATGCTTTAACTACATCACCGGGTACTTTGCAGCCACCGTCAGAAATAATTTGACCGCCGAGACCATGTGCCGCATCAGCACATTCAATGATAGCAGATAGTTGCGGATACCCTACACCAGTTTTTACCCTGGTGGTACAAACTGATCCGGGACCGATGCCAACTTTCACCATATCGGCACCGGCAAGCAACAATTCTTCTACCATTTCTCCTGTTACTACATTACCGGCCATGATCACTTTTGCAGGATACCTGGCCCGGGTGGCTTTTACAAAGTCGACGAACTTTTCGGAATACCCGTTGGCCACATCTATACAAATGAATTTCAACAAGTCATTTTCCTTTAATATGGTATCCAGTTTTTCAGCATCAGCCGGACTGGTACCTGTACTGAGGGCAATATGGTCAGCTATTTTATTTCCGCTGGTTTGCATAAATGTTTTCCATTGTGCCGGTGTGTAATGTTTATGAATGGCAGTGAATAGCTGGTGCTGTGCAAGGGCAATAGCCATTTCAAAAGTACCCACCGTGTCCATATTAGCAGCCATTACCGGAATTCCATCCCAGGTAAGTTCACTGTGCCGGAATTTGAATTTTCTGTTTAATGATACTTCGGAACGGGAGCTGAGAGTAGAGCGTTTGGGCCTTAGCATAACATCTTTAAAACCCAGCTTAATATCTGATTCAATATGCATATCACTATTTTTTGAACCTTGTAAATTAAGGAAACAAGTGATATGCCGGTCAGGAAGTTTTCAATACAGTGACTGCACCGGGTTATTACCGCATGCGGGAGCATGATCAATTATTGTTAAAGATGGGTAATCTTTGGATTACAAGAAGTGCTGCGCAGTTGCCTCATTCGATAATAGAGATAATTACTTGGCTGTTACATCATCTTTTTCATATGGACCTTTAAAGGATGCTGTGTTTATACTGAAATGCCTCGTATAAATATTATTTTGCTGAAAGAGATTTTTAAGCCAGGTGGCTGTTTGTTCAAATGCTTTTCCATCTTTGGTGTCAAAATCATTTAGTACC
>Ga0116142_10004189_pt1 | contig 13916 bp, 7 predicted proteins | sample AD_UKC033_MetaG_FD_89785 | JGI IMG/M metagenome (GOLD analysis project Ga0116142, IMG submission 89785) | Active sludge microbial communities of municipal wastewater-treating anaerobic digesters from USA - AD_UKC033_MetaG | ecosystem: Engineered > Bioreactor > Anaerobic > Digestate | place: USA... | reverse complement strand
CCCACAGCGACACCGACGAACGCTCCTAGCGCCACGCCAACGGCGACGCCAACGGCCATGCCAACGTTGACGGCCACGCGCACGCCAACGCGAAGCCCAACCAGAACCCCGACCGTCACCCCGACGCCGACGTTGACGCCGACAGTCACCATCGCGCCAACTCATACTGCCACAGCAACACTGAGTCCTACGCTCTCGCCAACAGTGTCGCTCACGCCGACACGAACCGCAACGAAGACGCCGACGCGGACAGCAACCCGGACACCAACGCTGACGCCGACAGCGACACGAACCCCAACGCGAACTCCGACCCCGACTATTCCGCCACCAACTCCGAGCCCGCTACCGTCGGCAACGCTCGGCCCCACGGGCACGCCTGGCGCGTGCGATCATCATGGGGATGTCAACGTTGACGGCCTCGTGACTCCGGGTGATGCGCAATTGGCGTTCACCTTCTATATGGACTGCGCTGGTCAAGACCCTGCGTTTAGTGAATATTGCGCCGCGGATTTTTGCGGCTCGGGCACGGTCCAACCCTGCGATGGCTCGGTGACGCCCGCCGATGCGCTCGGCATTATGCGCACGTATCTGATGATGCCTGATCCCTGCGAGAAATAACCCGTTCAGCGCCCGAGAAATCTCGGTTTCCGCTTTTCCAAAAAGGCTTTGACGCCTTCGCGGTAGTCGTGGCTGGCGCAAGACTCGCGTTGGAGCCGCGCCTCGAGCGTCAACTGGTTGTCCAGATCCAACACTTGGGCTGAAACCAACGCCCGTTTGGTCAAGCTCAACGCCAGCGTTGGGCGTCCGGCCATTTCTCCAGCCCAGCCCAGCGCGGCGGCCAACACCGACGAGGACGAGGCAACACGGTTGGCCAATCCCAACTCCAAACAACGGCTTGCCGGAATCCGGGCCCCTTCTGCGAGCAGTTCGAACGCGCGGCTATATCCCAATTGCCTGGCAAGGAACCAGGATGCGCCGGAATCCGGGCTCAACCCGACATTGCTAAACGCCATAATCAGCGCCGCATCATTGGCCATCACCCTCAAATCGCAGGCCAACGCCAACGCAGCGCCCGCTCCGGCTGCCGCGCCGTTGACCGCAGCGATCACCGGAATCGGCAGTTCTGCGAGCAGCAGAATGACGGGATTGAAGTGCTTGAGAAGAATCTCTTCCACTTCATCGGGCGTCGGCAGCCGGGAGTAACCGGCCAAATCTGCTCCCGCGCAGAAGGTCTGACCTGCTCCGGCTAATACGGCGGCGCGAACGCGGGCATCGCCATTCAACTCTTGCAGACAAGACCGCAGTTCGCGCAATAACTGATCATTGAGCGCGTTCCGCCGCTCCGGGCGGTTCAACGTTATAATGGCCACAAAATCTAAGAGTTCGATCGTCAACGTTTCATATTCTGTCATGCGGCTCTCCTCCGATCAGCCTATTGACCGCCCTGCGGCAGCGGCCGCACCTGACGCTCGTTCAACACGGTTGCTACCCATCACGACGGACGCAGCTCCGAATATACTTCACCTAACCAATACAGCACGCCTTTGGCTAGGTCGGCGACATCACGAACGGCAGCGGCAGAAACCGCCGTAAACACCTCACCAAGCTCCCGTAATTCCGCAAGGATGATCCGCTCGCTTGCCAGTTGACGGAAAAACAGAAGCGCTCCTTGGGCCACTTCCGGATCCGCATGGGCTGCGTATTGACCTGCTGCTTCGAGTTCGCGGCGGTGGAGATGATGTGAGGCCATACATTTTCCTGCATACCGCCGAACCAACGGATCTGGGTCTGTCAGTCCGCTCCGCGATTTTCCTATAAGAACCTCATAGCGCTCATCATCAATATATTGTCGGACCTCCGAGGGTGTTAGCCGCACCAGTTTTTCCTCGTCCTCACTGCCGTTCACATAATAGTCATACCATTTCGAATAATGATAATAGATGCCGCAGATGGGACATTGCTCCACATGCGACCGCTCCTCATCATAATTCGCGCTCGGCCGCACAGTCTTCAACCGGTGCGCCGCGGCTGGAAGCGATTGTGTCATGTCATCCCAGCCATATTTGGAAAAGGATGTTTCAATCTCGGCCAGTTGTCGGCAGATCTCGCATTGATTGATCGGAATGTCATCATTTTGCTGTTGAACCTCATTGCTCACGAAGCACCTCTCTTGTGGAGAATACCGCCACAACAATCGTGGCCGGTGAAGCGCCCGTTGTCAACGCGAGGCCGTGCGGCAGTTGACGCGTTTTGGCGGTCGAACTCCGCAGGTCTGCGCCGTCCTACTGCCGCTCCAGCCAACACAAATCATCGGGAAACTGCTGTTCGCGGCAGTCCCGGCGGCGCTCGATACTTGCACCAGGCTGCTGCGCGGTCGAGTTTCAGGATGTCTTGACAGCGGACGCCGATTTCATGAACACTTTGCCGGAATAGTATACGTCCGGCGCCAATGCTGGGCGGAGAAAAACGCCGAGGCTCAGGAAATGAACACGACAAATGGATGGCCAAAGTTGTATCTTCTGCTGCTGGCGTTCTTGACGGCAGCGTGTTCTACGGCCCGAGCGGGATGGCACATCACGTGCATCGATTGTCCGCCATGGTTCGAAGCTTGGAATCCTAACCAAGCGGTCTGCATCGATGCCGGCGCAAATAAAACTGTCGCGCTCGGCGGAGACGGCCTATACGCTGCCCGGTTCGACGGAGCGGCCTGGACGTTACACACCATCACCACCGCTCCGGCAACCGATACCTCGGTCACGGTAGATGAGAATGGCTTCGTCTGGATCGCCTATGTGGACATCGAGACGAACAAAATCCGGCTGGCCCAACATGACGGCGCGACGTGGCTGATCCGCAGCGGAGCGTTCCTTGACAGCATTGGCACGCAGCCACGGATTAGCGTCAGGCCAGACGGGATATATCTGGCAACGCAGAGGACGTCAGGCGGCGTTCTGTATTCGCGCTATGCTGGCGAAGTATGGAGCGCGGCCACGCTGCAGATAGCGGTCGGCGTGGGCGCCCGGCCGCAACTTACCTTCAGCCAGCAAGGACAGCCGCACCTCACTTACGGCAACGCGATGACCGGCGCCCGATATCACGCCCATTTTGATGGTTTCACGTGGAACATCGAAACCGTTTCTCCATCGCTGGGGCCAGAGAACGGAATCCGCTGCAGTATTATCGAGGATGGCAACGCCCGCATCAACCTCCCCTGCCTCATCGTCAGCGCGCCGGAGGTGCAGGTCAAATGTCTGGTCCAAGAGGGGGCAACGTGGCGGACGGAGAACATCCACAGCTTCAATGACAGCTCAACTCTTCCTCTAAGTCTGGGCGCCGTAGCGCTGACTGGAGGCATTCCGGCGATAGCCTACGCCGACCGGGACGATGGACGCGTCTTCTTCGCCGCCCGCGAAACCCAAGGCTGGCAAATCACAACGCTCGCCGATCTAGCTGGCAACGCCGGACACGTCTCGTTGTCCGCCACTCCGCAAGGACAACCCGTTGTGTCAGTGTTCGATGCCCAGAACCATCAGGCGTTGACCTTTGACTGGGACGGGTCAACGTGGCGCCAATCCGTCGCGGGGCGCGGATATCACACCCACGGCGGCGCTGCGGTGATGGACAGCGGCGGCACTATCCGCGTCGCTGCGCGGAGGTCGCCTGCCGACGCCCTGGTTTACGGCACCGATACGATAGGCTGGTCGTTCGCCACGATCTCGTCTCATGCTGTGGACTCTGACGTCTCTCTAACCACCGGGGCGAACGGACGCCCCGAACTGTCATTCAGAGAGCCGTTCCAGAGCGGACGCCTCGTCACTGGACATTATGAAGCGTCAGGCTGGCAATTTGCCCGTCTCAGATCAATCAGCGGCTACAATATTCACCTTGCCTGCGATTCAGCCAATCAACTGTTCGTCACCTATTTCGCCAACGAGTCTCCGGGATATTTATATTCTGCGCGGAGTTTTCCCGGCCAAAGCTGGGATCACCGCGTGATTTTCACCAACAGCGCGGCGCACCGGCATGACGCGATGGTGAATAGCGATGATCAGATGTTGGTTAGCTTTCAAGATGAAGTGACCCTCCGAGCCAGCATCCGGCAGTGGTCAGGCTCCGCATGGAGCAGCGATTACACCGCTCCGATGGCCGATTCCGGGCGGCTGACAGCCCTGGCCGCGACCGATGGATATACGCAACTTTTATATACTTATCAGGTATCATCTGACACGCATCTCATGGAAACACTTCGCGTGGGCGATGTGTGGGGGCCGTCAGATGAACTCGCCGTGCTGCAAGAAGGCGCTGCGACCCTGACCGCGGCCATTTCCGACAGCGGAACGCGTCATGCGGTCATCTATAACGAGGAGTTAGAACAACTGATCTATGGTTCTAAGGCGCCAGAAGAACCGAATTGGACGTTTCACACCGTGGCCAAAGCCGTCTTGGGCGCTGGCGAGCCGCAACTGTTTCTCGATGAATGGGGCGATCCCTTGATTTTATACAGCGATGTGGACAGCCATGACCTCAAGCTCGCCCGTTGGAATCCGCCCACGCCCCATCCGACCCGCACCCCAACAAAAACGCCGACCCGCACCCCAACGCACACTCCGACTTTCACTCCAACAGTCACTCCGACGTTAACGCCAACGCTCACGATGACCGCTACCGCTACTCCAACGCAGACCCCAACGCTGACGGTGACGCCAACCCTCACGCCGACACGCACAGCAAGCTTCTCGCCGACGCTGCCGCCGACAGCGACGATAACGTTTACGCCAACAGCTACCCGTTCGCCGACAGCGACGGTAACGCCATCTGCCACGCCGGCAGAATCACCAGCGGCCACCAACTCGCCGACGTTCGTCCCGGAAGATACGGTTACCCCAACCACAAGACCAACGGCTACATCAACCACGTCCCCCACAGCCCCAGCCTCGACGGCCAGCCCAACAGCAACTCGAACTACGACCCCGTCCCCGACACCAACTCGAACCCCGCCGCCCCATGTCACGCCGCCGCCGGGCACGTATGCCGTCGCGCCGGATGCCCCATTCATTGTGTTGGCTGGCTACGCGGACTCTGACCTCATCGAGCAACGGACGGGCACGTTGAAAATCATCGCGCTGACATACGGCGCGGATGTCGTCTCCGTGCAGTTGTTCCCCCTAACCCAACAATGGGGATATCATGCGGTTTGCGACGTCCCGGAAGCGGAACTCGCCCGCATTCCGGTTCCGGAATTCGAGCCGGATTACGGCGTGTTCGCAACCGATATCGGCGATATTAACTACCCCGAGGGGAGATTTCTGTATTATGCGCTGCGGGCGTTCGACAATGACGGCAACGCCAGCGAAGCCTGGCCCTTCCTCCAGATATCCTGGGAGAACTGGCGCCACAGCGAATCGAGCGCCAGGATGCAGGGCTATCCTGCCGCTGATGAGGTGATCCGTGTCGCATCGCGGCTGGGCTTAACTCCGGCACCCGCAGCGGGCGAACTGTTGATGGCGGGTTGGGCGTTCACCAGGCCCCAGGCCGAGGGCTTCGTTCCGCTTCAAGTCTGGGTCCTCACCTCGGGTCCGCAAAGTTCAGTAATCATTCACGATCGAACAGGACTCGACCCCAAGGGCGCGCTGCCAGTCTCGCAGACGTTTACCGCCAATGGCGTCAATTTATACCTGCTGGACCCGGTTCCGCTCACTCCGTCCGAACTCTCATCTCAGCTCAGCCTGGTCGCCTTTCAGGCTGAGTATGCCGATGGTTCCCGTTCCAGACTCTGGCCCTTCATCGATGTGCTGGGATTGCCAACGCCGACACCAACGCCGACCGCCTCGCCGACGCCAACACCAACTGCTGGCCCCTATTACACGCCCATCCCCGGTTCCACGGCCACGCCCGTGCCCACGCCAGCGCCGCCGCCAGATAGCGTCACTATCGAGGCTAATATCACCCAATCCGGCGCGCCCATGACGGTGGAGTTGACCGTTACGTTATCCAATCCAGACGCGTGGGTCAGTTATATCGTTGATTTTGCCGACGGCGAATGGGAGCGAGGCATCGTGGACAGCATGTTCTCACCATCTGGCACAGCGGTGTTCGTGCACCGGTATGAGGTGATGGCCAATCACCACTACCGGCCCTACGTCAGGATCACTGATGCCGACGGCGCGCAGTGGATAGAAGACGAGACAGAATTCTTTTTATACGGCGCATCGGTCTATGGCAGTGCTTGTTTTGTCGAGTGCCCGGGAGCAACGGCGCACGGCGGCGGCATCGTCCGAGCAACTTATAGAATTCAGACGCGGCCATCTGAATCGCTGACCTTGATCGGTCAATTTATTGAACTGGGCGATCCCGACACGACCACGGGGTATAATCAGTTCATATTCAACGATTACCAGCAGGTGTTCACTTACGTCCCGGATTACACGTGCCGCGGCTACTTCCGGGTCGGCATCAAGGAATCGAACCATCCGGCGCAATGGGTTGCGCTGGAAAGTTGGAATTGCACCGGATCTCCAGGTACTGCTGCGGCTTGCAACAATCCCGCCTGGTGATCCGGACTGTGACGTATCGCACTGGATTCATGGTCAGACGGCCAGTGGATGCGTTGTTTTTTTGCGTCCGCCGCAAACTTTCTGGCTCTGCGCTGTAAATACTGCTTGACAAGTGAACCGCCGTCCATAAAATGCCCCCGGTTTAGCGGCCTTGAGTCGCGAGGTTGGGCCGTTAGCTCAGGGGTAGAGCATCTGCCTTTTAAGCAGAGGGTCGCTGGTTCGATCCCAGCACGGCTCAGGCAGTTAGACACGAGGTTTGTCCCCATCGTCTAGTCAGGTTCAGGACACCGGCCTTTCACGTCGGCGACACCGGTTCAAATCCGGTTGGGGACGTAGAGCCTCTCTTGAATGACGGCGTGGCGTTACCGCCACCCAGCGACCCCCGATTTTCCCAACCTCGCCAGTTACATCCGACGGTCGATAATCATGCGTAACCGCCGGGCATTGTCCACCGCCTGCCCGTGCGCATGATTGTTAAAAAACGCGTGAATCCGCTCCACCTCCGCAGCAGACGCTAAATACTCCAGCTTGCCTGCCCATTCCTCTAATTCCCCATCAGTATAACTGTAATCATAGCGCTGCCAGGCTTGCTCATGGTCGTACCAACGCTCGGCGTTACGCCCATGAAATCGGACATATGCCACCGCCGCCGTCGCTCGCACTATCGGCGGCAACAACGCCGACAATTGCGGCTCGTCCACGCACACATAACTGATCTGCTCCCGAACCAACAGCTCGAACACCCGCGGCGCGGCCCAAGACCGATGGCGGAACTCAGCGGCCACGGGAACGTCCCGCAGATAATCACGGAATTTGCTGACGTACGCCAACTGCTCCGGTCCCGGACGGAACGATTGCGGGAACTGAATCAGCACGCAGCCCAGCGCTCGCGCTTCAATCAGCGGCGCGAGAAACTCCTTAAACACCGTCCCGTTCTCTTTCGGTCCCCGCCGTTCATGACTAAACACCCGCGGCGCTTTAACACAGAATTGCACTCGCCCGTTCGTAATCGCGATCCAGTTCTCAGCCATCGCTGGATTTAGCCGGGCACGGTTGTCCGGCGGGCGGGATGCGTAAAACGTCGCGTTGATTTCTACGGTGCTAAACCAACGGGCATAATACTCGAGCATCTGCCGCGTAGCTGTTCCCGGCGGGTAAGCTGGCCCGACCCAATCGCGGTAACTGAAACCTGATGTCCCAATCAGAATCTTCTCTCGCAAACCGGGATTCGACTCGGGCAGATGTATTGGCGTATGCTCTTGGTTCACGAGCCGGAGCATAGCACGGCCTAGCCCGCACGTCACCGGCCGGATTCACCATGGAGGCCCTCATGTTTGCTCACGATCACGCGCCGCGCATCGCGCTGCTCTGTATTCAGGCATTGTTCGTGATTTCCACCATATCTAGCGCCGCGTCACCTCCGGTCCATCACGAACTGTCGGTGACCCTGGACCCCGCGCTGAGCGTTCTCACTGCCGTGGACACCATCACGCTCGAGATCGCCCAACCTAATTGCCAACAACCGCTGCAGCTCCTGCTTCATCCGGCGCTCATCGTCGAAACAGTCAGTGGCGGCAGAGACTGGTCGCCGCTGCCCGAACCTGCCAGCGCTGCTGCCGCAGCGGAGTCCAACGCTCCTGGCGTGGAACCCGCAGCACTGACCGTCTTTCCTCCCGTCAACGGCTGGCCGGCTCAGACCACGGTTACCATCGCCTACGCCGGCAAAATCCACCATGAAATCGTTGATGTACAAAAAGAATACGCCAGATCGTCCGGGCAAACTCCAGGCATCATCTGCGCTGACGGCGTCAATCTATCCGGCGCTTCTCACTGGTACCCCATCATCTCCGATGAATTGGTAACGTTCAGCCTAACCGTCAAATCACCCGCGGGCTGGACAGCGATCAGTCAAGGCGCTCGTAGCAACACGCCAGCTCCCGTACCAGATGACGCATCCGCTCCAAGCCCCAACAGCGCCGTGGTGACGTGGAATTGCCCGGATCTCATGGACGAAATCCATCTCATCGCCGGCGCTTATACCGAATACGTGAAGACCACGGAACTCGCCGAAGCGCAAGTGTTCCTCCGCGCAAGCGACCCCGCGCTCGCTCAACGATATCTCGATGCGACCGAGCAATATCTGCGCATGTACAGCGAACTCCTTGGACCTTATCCCTACCCCAAGTTCGCCCTGGTGGAAAATTTCTGGGAAACGGGTTATGGAATGCCATCGTTCACCTTGCTCGGACCGTCAGTCGTCCGGTTGCCGTTCATCATCCGCACGTCGTATCCTCATGAAATTCTCCATAATTGGTGGGGAAATTCCGTGTTTGTCGATTATTCCGGCGGCAATTGGTGCGAAGGATTAACCGCGTATCTGGCTGATCATCTGATGAAAGAAATCGACGGCCAAGGCGCCGAACACCGGCGCGATACGCTCCAGCGTTATGAAGACTACGCCCGTGGCGCCAAGGATTTTCCGCTGACCGAGTTCACTTCCCGGCACAGCTCGGCCACCGAAGCGGTTGGTTACGGTAAATCGATGATGTTCTTTCATATGTTGCGCCGAGAACTGGGAGACGAGACGTTCAGTAACGGCTTGCGGCAGTTGTACCGTCAACACCGGGGCCACCGGGCAACGTTTACTGCTGTCATCGCCGCCTTTTCCCACGCCGCAGGCAAACCGCTCGACGAATGGCACAACCAATGGATCGAAAGAACCGGCGCGCCCGCGCTTGCCCTAGACGCCGCAGATGTCGAAATCCAGGCAGACAGTTATCTCTTACGGTTGACGGTCCGCCAAACCGCTGCGCTCCCGCCATATCATCTGCGCGTCCCCGTCGCGGTGGTTGTCGAGAACCAGGAGCAACCGCTGCTTTATACGTTTCCGCTCGATGGGGAATCCGCAGTATGGGAGCTGACGTTGGCTGCCCGTCCGTTGGCCGTGGCTGTGGATCCGGAATTCGACCTGTTCCGTCATACGGACCGGCGGGAGATTCCGGCGTCCTTGAGCCAAACTTTTGGCGCTGACCAGGCGCTGATCGTGCTGCCGGCTGCCGCGGCGCCGGAACTATCACAGGCGTACCGCGATCTGGCCGAGAAGTGGCGGGCAGAAGACCCGGAGGCGGCGCGGATTGTTGTGGATGCCGAATTGAACGGCGCCTTGCCCGAAGCAGCGGGAATCTGGCTGCTCGGACGGGAGAATCTGTTCGCCCCGCAACTGCTCGGCATGTGCCGAGACTACGGACTTAGTTTCTCGGACAATGGGATCCGGCTGGGACAAGCGGAGGTGCCTTGGATTGATCACAGTTTTGTCATCACCGCGCGCCATCCCGAGCGCCTTCACACCTCACTGACGCTGCTGACCACCGCAGCCCCCGCCGCCGTGCCCGCTCTCGGGCGTAAGATCCCTCATTATGGAAAATATGGTTACTTGGCGTTCAGCGGTAAGGATGCGGTCAATGTCGTCAAAGGGCAATGGCCACCAGTCGGCTCGCCGCTGGTCAGAGTGTTGGATGCAGCCGCCGCAGTGGAGTGGACGTTCCCCGCGCGCGCCCCGCTCGCCACGTTGCCCCAAACGGCGGATCCGGCGGCAATGTTGCGGCTAATAACTGAATTAGCCTCAGACCGTTATGATGGACGCGGATTGGGGTCTTCCGGGTTAGATCTGGCCGCGGAGCTGATCGCCGGTGAATTTGCCGCAGCGGGTCTCCGCCCCGCCGGAGATAATGGCGGCTGGTTTCAGGAATGGCGGACTGTCAGTGGCCCAGATAACAAAGAACTCGCGCTGAGAAATATCGTCGGAATACTTCCCGGCGCTAACCCCGACTGGGCCGGCCAATCCGTGGTCATCGGCGCTCATTACGATCACTTAGGGCGAGGATGGCCCGATGTCCGCGCTGGAAATGAGGGGCAGCTCCATCCCGGCGCCGACGACAACGCCAGCGGCGTCGCCGCACTAATCGAACTCGCCCGGCGGTTCGCTGCCGGAAACGCTCCGCCGCGCGCGCTGGTGTTTGTCGCCTTCACTGGCGAGGAGGCGGGCAGGCTAGGATCGAAATATTTTATCGAGCACCAGCCTATTTCCGGCATTCAACAGATCCGCGCCATGGTCAATCTGGATCAAGTCGGACGTTTGGGCACGGGAAAACTCCTCGTGCTGGGCGCGGGCAGCGCCCGCGAATGGCCTGGATTATCGATGGGCTGCGGGTATGTCGCCGGACTCACTGTGGAAGCAGCAACGACAGACCTCGATGCCAGCGACCAGGTGTCGTTCATCGAACACGGCATTCCCGCTGTCCAATTGTTCGCCGGCGTTCACCTGGACGCGCACCGCCCCTCTGATACAGCAGACCTGATCGACGGGAAGGGATTGATCAAAATCGTCCACTTCGCCCAAGAGATGATCCACTACCTCGCTACCCGTAACGAACCGCTCACCGGTTCTGACACCGCGGCCCGCCCGGCAACTCAACCGGACGGGTCTCCGGCGCTGCGCAAGACCTCGCTCGGGACGGTTCCCGATTTTGCCCATCAAGGCGGTTACCGTTTAGCAGGCGTTGTCCCAGGTTCGCCCGCTGCAGCTGCGGGCTTGCAGGCGGGCGATGAGATCGTCAGCATTGGCGGCCTTGCCATCGCCGGGATCAAAGACGTAGCCGCAGCCCTTGCCGCCCGCCAGCCGGGTGATAACGTGGAGGTTGTGTTCCGCCGCGACGGCCGCGAGGACAGTCGCGAGATCGAACTGGTTGCGCGATGATAATGATCAACTCGTCCGTGTGTCCGTATTGCCCGGGTTCATGACAGTAACGGTATCCGTAGATTCCCAGTTGAGCTATATTCTCCCGCCGACGCGGACGGGTACCCGCGGAGCGAAGCATCCGTTGTTGGCGGCCTTTTAGCTAAGGGAGGTGGCAATTGGCGCAGAATGAACGTAAACGGCAGGAAGCGTTAGCGAAGAAACGCAGCAAACGGGAACAGCGGAAACGCGCGGAAAAGCCGGCGCTATTAGGTTCCCAGTCGGCGGCGGCAGTGGGCCGATGGCCGGTCCATAGCGCGTGGATCTTGTCCGACTGGCGCGAGAAATTACTCGCCGTCATGTTTATCATCCGGCAGCAAACCAATGGCGCATACGCTCTGGGCAGTTACCTCGTGGATCTCGGCTGCCTCGGCCTGAAAAACACATTCGCGGCAATGAACCTGACATGGAAAGATGTTCAAGAGAAGATGCAGCCTCCTGCTCGATCCGGATCGCACATTGTCCAATGCGATCCCAATCTCGTGGCGAAAATTCTCCTCACCGGCGTGGAATTTGCCGAACAGCTTGGCTTCTTCCCGCACAAAGACTTCCGGGATTCCATCTCCATGCTGCAAGGACTCGATCCGGATGCCTGCCAGGAACATGTCTCGACGGGCAAGAACGGGAAACCATTTTACGTCCAGGGACCTTATGACGACACTGCCCGCATCCTGAAGCGGCTGGAAGCTGCAGTTGGACGCGACGGTTTTGAATTTATGTACGGCCTGGGCGGTTTCGCCGAATACACCGGCGACGAAGACGATTACGACGTTGACGAGGAAGACGAAGACAGCCTTGAACCACCGCGTTGGTAACGAACCGGCCCGTTTATAGCATCCGAGCCGTTGCGCGGGGCGCGCCGATAGTCAGGTCCCGCCGGCGGTTGCCGAGGTTCCGTCATGGGCACTAACACAGACCGCAGGAGCTGGAGCGCACGGCAGACTGTTGGCTTCCTCTTGCTCATCGCCAGCGTTGGCTTGTCCTATCTAAGCTACCGACGGCAGGCGTTTTACATCAGCCATAAGATGTGTGACGTTTTCGTGGGGAACATGCCGCACATCGTGTTGGGGCCGGGCATTGATTATGTGCTGTGGTGGCTCCTGGCCATCGCTCTGCTCATCGTCAGCCGGACGTTGCTGACCGAGCCCGCGCCACCTCCCGCTGCGGCTGCCCCAGCACGGCATTGGCGCAAGTTGGTTTTCTACTTGTGTTTCGCCGCGGTGCTCGGCGCGTCCGCATGGGTTCGGCTGCACATGCCCAATCCCAACAACTACTGCTTCGGTGATGATGAAGCGTGGAATTGCCAATACTCGTATGACTTGGCTCATTGGCGCAGATTCATTGAATTCTTCACCTACGAAGAACACTCGAAAGAACTCCTATTCCACATCGTCATGGCCCCGTTCTTCTACTTCGTGGGGAATACCTACCGCACCGCGGTGACGTTTCTGGCCATCATCGGGATTGCCACCGTCCTGGCCGCGTACAATTTTGGCAAGCACGTGTTCGCTAACCCGTGGTACGGCATTTTCGCCATGGCCATCATCGGAGCAGCCCCGGGCTTCATGCTCGAAGGGCGGATACCTCTCCGCCGGCTGATGTGCCCGTTGGCCTTCCTGCTCGTGCTGGTCTGTATCCACAAGGTGTTCGAACGGAGCTGGACCCGCGACTTCATCTCGCTGGGGATGGCGCTGGGATTCGGGATGTTGATCTATCATTCGTTCCGCCTCATCCCAACAGCGGCCGTTCTTACCCTACTCGCCCTGATCCTGGCCGACCGCCGCTTCGTCGCGCGCAACGCGGGCAAGATGGTGCTGTGCCTGTTGGCCGCGTCGGTCGTGTTCACGCCGATTTTCCTCACCCTGCAAACACAGTGGGGCGCGTACAATGGGCGGGCAGTCGGCGAATGGCACAATTTCCTGGAACAGGGTGATCTGAGCAAAACGATCCCCGCGTTGTTCCAGCACTTCACTCCGTTGTTTTTCGACTTGCCCTTCTCCTACTACCCGCCGGTCTCGTTCCCATTGTTCTTCGGGGGCTTAGCCATCGCCTTGTTCCGCCTGCGCAACAAAATGAACCTGTTCGCGGTCATTAGCTTCGTTCTCTGCAGCATCCCCTATGTGTGCTCGACGGACAATTTTCCGCCGGTCCCGATCCGCTCCACGCTCCTGCTGCCGCTGTTCGCCTACTTCGCGTTGCTCTGGATCAACTCCATCGCCCGCCCCGTCCCGCGGTTGTTCCCGCTGCTGACGGCGTTCATGCTGCTATTGTCTGCCGGCGATCTGGCCGTGGGCTCGCGCATTTTCCTCGAATGGCGTTCCGAATGTTTGGAGGATGAACGGGAAGCATCTGAATTTGCAGTGAACCTGTACCGCGAGGAAGGCGGATACGTTCACATCGTCAACCGGCGCTGGTCGCCGCTGATCAAGTTCCTTGCTTACGATGTACCCGGCTATTACGACTTGCAGGGTCCCGAATTTTACCGCGTTGGCTTGACCTATGTTTATCCGTTGTAACTACTCAGGTATCCCCTTAGACCATCGTATCAACACATCGGTCAATGGAAT
>Ga0116142_10004183_pt1 | contig 13921 bp, 9 predicted proteins | sample AD_UKC033_MetaG_FD_89785 | JGI IMG/M metagenome (GOLD analysis project Ga0116142, IMG submission 89785) | Active sludge microbial communities of municipal wastewater-treating anaerobic digesters from USA - AD_UKC033_MetaG | ecosystem: Engineered > Bioreactor > Anaerobic > Digestate | place: USA... | reverse complement strand
TCTTACATCTGCCAGGGAATCTAATGCCCCGGCTTTATCAAATTTGTTTATACAAACAAGGTCTGCATAATCAAGCATGTTTATTTTCTCTAATTGTGATGCAGCACCATACTCCGGTGTCATCACATACATACTTACATCACAATAGTCAAGAATAGAAGCATCACTTTGTCCCACACCGGCTGATTCTAAAATAATAAAATCAAACCTTGCTGCTTTACAAATATCTATCGCTTCCTGTACAGCGCTGCTGAGTGCTGTGTTATCATCTCTTGTGGCCAGGCTTCTCATATATGCCCTTGGGTGAGAGATAGAATTCATCCGTATCCTGTCCCCAAGTAATGCACCACCTGTTTTTTTCTTCGATGGATCAACAGAAATTACAGCTATTATTTTGTCAATAAAATTATTGAGAAAGCGACGGACAATTTCATCTGTAACAGATGACTTACCGGCACCACCTGTACCAGTAATGCCAAGTACAGGTATTACGGTTTTTGATTTTTCATTTTTAACTTCTATTCCATTCTCTGCATTGGTTATCTGTCTCGCTATTATTCTTACATCCCTGGCTTCTTCCAGTTTCAACGGGCTTTTATAATCAGCTTTTCCATTTAACTGCATATCACATTGACGGATCACATCTTCGATCATTCCCTCCAGTCCCATTTTTCTTCCGTCGTCAGGACTATAGATTCTTGTAATGCCGTATTGATGCAGTTCCTCAATTTCGTCTGGCAAAATAGTACCTCCACCGCCGCCAAAAATTTTTATATGACCACAACCATTTTCTTCCAGCAGGTCTTTCATGTACTTAAAAAATTCCACATGACCGCCCTGGTAACTGGTAATGGCGATGCCCTGCACATCTTCCTCGATAGCTGTTTCTACAATCTCTTTCACTGACCGGTTATGACCGAGATGGATGATCTCGGCACCTTTACTCTGCATTATGCGACGCATAATATTAATGGCGGCATCATGACCGTCAAATAAGCTGGCTGCCGTAACAATACGAACCTTATGGGAGGGGGTATAACTCATAATCTTTCAGAAAAAGCAAATTTAGCCTAAAAAACTAATGCCTGTTAGTCCTGTCAACATACAGGATTGCAAGCGGTTACCTACATTTGTCCCATGCAGCACCTTATCGAATCCATATCATCGTTGTATAAAAAGTGGAAAGGAACCAATCCAGGTTCAATTGATCTGCTACCTCAAAGTGGAAGTGAACGTCGTTATTTCAGACTTCATGATAACAAAGGATCAGTGATCGGCACCTATGGAGCTAATATAAAAGAGAATGAAACCTTCATATATTTCTCTGACCATTTTAAGAAAAAACAACTGGCTGTTCCGCAAATATTGGCAATCAGTGAAGATAAACAGTTTTACCTGCAGGAAGACTTTGGCGACGTTTCATTGCTGAATCATCTTGAATCAAAAGGATTCACTGATGAAGTATATGAGCTGTTTAAAAAAAGCCTCGGGGCATTAGCGCAATTGCAGGTAAAAGGTGATGAAGGTTTGAATTATAATAAATGTCTGACGAATAAAGAATTTGGCAAGCAGGCTATCATGGCCGATCTGTTATATTTTAAATATTATTTCCTGGATGCATTACGCAAACCGTATGATAAACAAAAACTGATCGATGATTTTGAGGCATTGAGTAATTACCTCACCCATACAGAGTACAAGTATTTCATGTTCCGGGATTTTCAGAGCAGGAATATTATGGTAACTGAAGATAATAATGTTCACTTCATCGATTACCAGGGAGGTATGAAAGGTGCCCCGCAATATGATGTAGCCTCCATGCTCTGGCAGGCAAGGGCCAATCTTCCTGACAAATGGAAATACGATTTGCTGGAAGACTATATTGATGCCTTCGAGAATACTATCGGGGAAAGTGTAAACCGGAATATTTTTCAAAGTCAGTACAATGGTTATGTACTGATTCGGTTGCTCCAGGTACTGGGAGCTTATGGTTTTCGCGGATTATTTGAACGTAAGGCACAATTTCTGACCAGTATTCCATTAGCACTCAGGAACCTGAAAGAATTCTTTGACCACCAGCGCCTGGGCATCTCTGTACCAGAATTCAGAAAAGTGCTGGATATGTGTGTGGCTGATGAGATCATTCAGCAATTCACTCCTACCCAGGCCACTGAAAAAACACCATTGCTGATAAAAGTTCATAGTTTCTCTTATCGTAAGGAGATTCCTGCTGATAACAGTGGTAATGGTGGCGGATTTGTGTTCGATTGCCGCGGTATTTTAAACCCCGGCCGTGTGGAAAGCATGAAAACACAAACGGGACGGGATAAAGAGGTAAAGGATTTTTTGGAACAACAAACCAAAATGCCGGAGTTTTTGAATAGTGTGTTTGATATTGTAGACATCACAGTAGAAGAATATATCAAACGGGATTTTGAAAGCCTGATGATCAGTTTCGGTTGTACAGGCGGGCAACACCGCAGTGTGTATGCAGCAGATGCCATGGCAAGGCATTTAAGAAATAAATTTAAAGTGAAAATTGAACTACTTCATATTGAACAGGAAGCAAAAAACTGGATAAACCCCCTCCCGGAGAAGAAGCAATGAAGGCAATGATTTTTTCGGCCGGACTCGGCACAAGATTTAAGCCATGGACAGATAAGCATCCAAAGGCGCTGGCTGTTGTAAATGGCAAGTCATTGCTGCAACGCAATATTGAGTACCTGCAGCAACAAGGCATAAGAGATGTGATCGTTAATGTACACCATTTTGCAGATCAAATAGACCAGGCTATTGTTGAAAATGATGGTTGGGGAAGCAATGTATTGGTTAGTGACGAAAGAGAAGAAGTATTAGAAACAGGTGGCGGTCTGTTGAAAGCAAAAGAATTATTTACTCCGGATGAAAAATTTATCACCTGCAATGCAGACTTCTTAACGGATTTAAATATCCATAAGCTTATTCATTACCATAATGAAAAGAAAGCACTCATAACTTTTGGTGTTACCAGCCGTAAATCATCGAGGGTTTTGCTATTTGATGATAATATGAGATTAACAGGGTGGCGAAATACGGTAACCGGTGAAGAGCGGATCGCCATTCCCCCTCCTGGGGAAGGAGTCAGGGAGAGGCCACTGGCTTATAGTTGCGTAGTAGTTTTTGAATACAGCATTTTTGAACTGATGAAGGAATATGGTTTTATTGGGAAATTTTCACTCATTGATGTGTACCTGAAACTGGCTCCAGAACATCTTATAATGGGTTATGACCATACCGGTGACCGGTTGGTGGATGTGGGCAAACCAGAAAGTGTGGCCATTGCAGAATCACTTTTCCCCTAAAATTGTTTTTCAGATATAAAGAATTGCAAATACCCTTTTAACGGTAATCCTGTTGCTGGCTTTTATTTTATCTTTCCACCATAAATAAGTAGTACATGAAGAAGATTGTTCTTGTCATTAGCAGCATAATTATGCTTTTGCCCGTTTTTGCCCAGTCAAAGTATGATCATAAAGAAACTTTCCATCCACAGTTCTATCCTTACCCTGGTAATGATTACAGAAGTGCCGGCGGCGAACCCGGCCCTAAATACTGGCAGAACAAAGCAGACTATTCCATCAATTGTAAACTGGATACTGCAACTCATTCAGTAACGGGTGATGTAACAATTACCTATACTAACAATAGTCCTGATAATTTACGGTTCCTCTGGCTGCAGATGGATCAGAATATTTATAAAAAAGATTCCCGCGGATCAGCCACCACTACACAAACAGGTGGCCGCTGGGCCAATTCGGGTTTTACTGATGGCTATACTATTACTAGTGTGCAACTGGAAACTGCCGGTGTTATGCATGCACCTGATAAAACAATTAAGACCGATACCCGGATGCAGCTCTTTCTGAAAGATCAGCTGGGAAAAGGAGAAAAAGTGAAGATCAGGATCAGCTATAGCTTCATTATACCTGAGTATGGTACAGACCGAATGGGAAGGTTAAAAACAAAAAACGGAATTGTATATGAAGTGGCACAATGGTTTCCCCGGATGTGTGTGTATGATGATATACAGGGATGGAATACGCTGCCTTATATTGGCGCCGGAGAGTTTTATTTAGAATACGGCGATATCGACTTCAGCATCACAGCACCTGCTGACTTAATAATAGTTGGTTCCGGCGAGTTAGTCAATCCACAGGAATGTTACACTGCTGAACAGATGAAAAGATGGGAAGCTGCTGCCAAAAGTGATAAGACCGTAACCATTCGCAGTGATAAAGAGGTAACGGAAAAAAACTCCAGGCCGAAAACAGCCAGCACTACCTGGCGGTTCCGCATTCAGAATACAAGAGATGTAGCATGGGCAGCGAGCAAAGCCTTTGTGCAGGACGCAGCAAGAATTAATCTGAAAAGCGGTAAGAAATGTATGGCCATCAGTGTGTACCCGGTTGAAAGTATCGTAAAAAACGGCTGGCAGCGATCTACTGAATTTACCAAAGCAAGTATTGAACATTATTCTGATAAATGGTTTGAATATCCTTACCCTGCAGCAACCAATGTAGCAGGAATAGTAGGTGGCATGGAATATCCCGGTATTGTATTCTGCAGTGCAGAATCATCCGGCACTGGTCTTTGGGGTGTAACAGATCATGAATTTGGCCATACCTGGTTCCCGATGATAGTAGGCAGTAATGAAAGAAAATATGCCTGGATGGATGAAGGCTTTAATACATTCATCAATGATCTTTCCACTGAAGCGTTTAATAATGGTGAATTTAAAGAAGCCGGTTTCTTTGGTGATCCTAATTCATCTTTTATGGTGAAATATACATTTGGCGACAAGATGGATGGCTTGTATAATATACCCGATGTGATACAACAGGAAAACCTTGGAATAGCTGCATATATGAAACCGGCACAGATGCTTACTGCATTACGGGAATTGGTATTGGGAAAGGAAAGATTTGATGCCGCTTTTGCAGAATATATAAGGCGCTGGGCCTTTAAGCATCCTACTCCATGGGATTTCTTTCATACTATGGAAAATGTAGCTGGTGAAGACCTTAGCTGGTTCTGGAGAGCATGGGTATTAAATAGCTGGAAGCTGGACATGAAAGTAAAAGAAGTAACCTACATTGATGATAATGCCGAAAAAGGGAGTGAGATCACTATTGAAACCCTGGAAAAAATGGTCATGCCGGTAACAGTACTGGTAAAAGAAAGCAATGGCAAAGAGCATAAAATCAATTTACCGGTGGAAATATGGCAGCGGGGAGCTGAATGGCATTTTACTGTACCCACCACCAGCGAGATAAAAGAAGTAATACTGGATCCTGATAAAAAATTGCCTGAATGGGAACGTAGCAATAATAGCTGGAAGAAGAAAGCATTTTAGAAAAAAACCGACCAAAGCGTCGGTTTTTTATTTGTATAATACTATCGTCCTTATAATTCTCTCAAGATCAAATCATATTTCTAATATCCATTTCTTCCAGTACTTCCCGATTTTTCTTTTCCGACCACTTGATCAAACGGATACAACCATCAGCAATTTCAATTCCTGTTATATCCCCATCGCTGAAACAGCAGCAACCTGTATTAAAATAAGAAGGTTTCATGTTCATATAGTCAACTGATACCGCAGTAAACTCCCTTTCCCGTTTTCTTATTTCTTCCTCCCTTGCAGCATCCTTCTGATGAATAGCCTGCTGAAAATTCTTATACAACCGTTCCAGGTGGGTGAGCGAAGCAAAGACGGGCTGATGCGTATGCCCTGTTACCAGCAATATATTTTTTTGCTCAGATGACCATTCATACATGATGCTATTATGCAGCGTCTTCTTCTCTGCATCGTAAGCCGGTGTATTAGGGTTGATCCTCAGAAAAGCCTGCAGCGGCGCCCAGATATTCGCTACAAAGAATTTGCTGAACCAGTTCCCATCACTTTGTGCATCACCCTGGTGTCCATGAGTGAGGAAAATGGTAAGTGGTGAATAGTTAGCCGGTTGCAATACCACTCCTTCATACACTTTCACTTTTTCCCCATAAATGTCTTTCAGGTGCCACCAGGCCAATGGGTCATTGTCCCAGAACAAATCATGGTTACCGAATATTTTTATATGCTTTCCTTTTGCAATAAATTTTCTCTCTGCCTCAAACGTCTCTTTATTTTTCTTTTTTACCTGCCAGATACTGTTTTCCCATAACTCCTCGCTATCGCCAAGGTTAATGAAGTAAAAATCCTGTTCATTATAATACTGTAATGCCTGCAGGTAATTGGATTCGCATTGCGTAAAATCATCTGCCCCGTTTCTTTTGCCTTTATGCTGATCGGAAAAGATGATGAATTTGCCGGTCCGGGTATCATAGGGAATGATTAGTCCCTTTTTGCCAGGATGATCAAGAATGTCTTTATACAGTTTATTCAGCGCCTCAAATACCCGTTCCTTTTTTGGTTTGGAGGAGAATTTACCGGCAGCCCATAGTATGGGTTTATACAAAATGATGCGCAGAAAATTTCTCATACTTAATACTGCTCAATTTACACTATAAGAAAAGAAAAACCCGCCGGCTCTGTCACCTGGCGGGTTTTGAATTTATTCTTATTGCTTATCTGACATGCACTTTTCCTTCCGCTAATTTTTTTCCACTTGCATCTCCTACCACCACATAATAAATACCCCTGTTAGCTCTTTCAAGATTCACCGGTATCAGTGTATAAAGACCAGCTACCGGGAACTGCCTGTCAAATACCGCAGCACCCTTTGAATCATAAACGATGATCCGCCTTTGCGTACTGCTGCCTCCGTTGTTATAATAGGAAACAGTAAAGTTTCCATCATTGGGGCTTGGATAAACGAACAAACGGCTGCTGGCAGAAGCATCAATAGTTACAATTTGTGAAAGGCTGGAACAGAAGATACTGCTGGGCCATGTTTCCCTGATACTTACCTGGTAAGCACCAGGATTGGCTACTGTTACCGGTAGTGTATTACCTGTAACTGAAATCGGGCCTCCATTCAAAGTCCAGGCTGTGGTAAGTGTACCGCCTGTTGAGGAAGTGGGTGTAGCTGTTAACGTAGTTGTTTGTCCCGGCAACAAACTGGTAAGTGGTGCTGCTGTTAATCCAACCGTTGGCAACTGGCGAACTGTTAATATAGCTGCAGCAGAAACAACCGGTGTGGTACAGGTAGCATTAGATAACTGGCAACGATACTGGTTATTATTCATTACAGTAATTACACCGGATATTGTATAAGTTGCCGAGTTCGCTCCTGTAATGGCTGTCCAGGTGCTGCCACTATTTGTACTTACTTCCCACTGGTAAATAATAGCCGGCACACTACTACCTGCGACAGTAAAGCTGGCATTACTTCCCGAACAAACTTCTGTATTAACCGGAGAAGTAGTAACAGTGACAGGTGCATGAACAGTTAATGTAGCTGAAGCTGAATTGGCTGCAGGTGTACAGGTACCTGTTACCACACATCTATACTGGTATCCGGTGAGTGTAACTGTTGCACCAGTAATTGTTAAGGTAGCTGTTGTTGCACCCGAATACACTCCCCCATTACTGATAGTAGCAAAACCGCTGCCGGTATTCACCTGCCATTGGTAATTGATGCCTGTTCCTGTCGCCGTCACACTAAATGAAGTGTTGCTACCTGTACAAATTGTCTGGTTAGCCGGACTGCTGGTAATTGCAGGTAATGCATTTATAGTTAATGTAGCTGCATTCGATACTCCCGGAGTAGGGCAAGAGCCGTTTGACAACTCACAACGATACTGGTATCCATTCATTGCTGTTGTGGCACCGGTAATGGTTAAAGTAGCAGTTGTTGCTCCTCCATACACTCCACCATTGCTGATATTGGCAAAACCACTGCCAGTGTTTACCTGCCATTGGTAGATAAGTCCCGTTCCGCTTCCTGCTACAGTAAAGTTTGCATTGGCTCCGTCACATACCGTTTGGTCGGCAGGTTGTGAGGTTACTGTTACCGCGGTTGCCACAGTTAATGCTGCACAGTTAGATGTAATAGTAGTCGGGCCGCAGGTACTGGTAACCTGGCATCTGTAGAAAGTATTGTTCATACCTGCTGCAACAGCAGGAATATTATAACAAGCAGACGTTGCTCCTGCAATATTTGTCCATGGGCCACCACAACCAACCGGGTTTGACTGCCATTGGTAAGTAAGACCGGTACCCGTAGCCGTGACACAGAATGTAGCACTGCTTCCGGTACATAATGACAGATCAGCAGGCTGAGCTGTTATAGCCACACCCGCATTCACTGTTAATATGGCTGCGTTTGAGTTGGTGCTGCCGCATTGATTGCTCACCACACAACGGTATTGATTGTTATTTAATCCGGTTGTTACACCAGTGATAGTATAAGAAGAAGTAGTCTGACCTGCGACGTTTGTCCAGGTACCGCCCCCATTGGTGCTTACTTGCCATTGGTAATTACCGGTTGCTACAACACTAAAGGTCACATTCTGGCCTTCACATATTGCCTGGCTCACCGGGTGGGTAGTTATTGATGGTCCGCTGCCCGGGTTAACTGTAAACGTAAGGCTAGCTGTCTGGTTAGTAGCACCGGATGCCACTCCCGTTACAGTAACTATATAAGTACCGGCAGATAATGTATTGGTGTTATTCAATGTTACCACGCTACTGTTACCCGGTATTACCGGATCAGTTCCAAAACTTAATGTAGTACCTGCAGGAACACCTGTAGGAGCTATAGAAGAAAGGCTTATCGGGTTCAAAAATCCACCGTTAGAAATGGTCGGAAGTGTTACACTCATACTGGCAGGTGCAGGACAAGTAGCGGTGGCTGGTGTAGTGCTGCCAAAACTGAAACCAGAAGGTGCCGGTACAGCAGCTGTCCAGATTCCTCTTCCATGTGTAGCTGCTGCAATGGTACGGTCGGATGAACGATACTTGATCATATCTGTTCTTACATTCGGGAAAGTAGCATTTGCATTCCATACAGTGCTGGCACCATTGATTGCATCGGTTTCCCACACACCAGTCTCTGTAGCTATGTATGCTTTGGTATTATCATCAGGATGAAACAATGCCCAGCGAACAGGCATATTGGGTAAGTTACCGTCTATACCTGTCCAGGTAGTTCCTCCGTCATTGGATACCCAAACATTCATAATATTATAATTGGAATAACAAGCAATGAGGTGCTGATCAGACGAACCGGTGACCACACAGTTAACATAACCGGTTGCTCCGGTGGGTGTGATATTTGCTTCCACCGGGCTGGCTCCATGAGCTTCATCCACCCGTACCACTCTCCCATTGCCCGTTCCAAAATAAACCCTGTTCGCTGTATAAGGAGAAACATGAACAGCAGAAACATTTTGTGCTGCAAAAGCTCCAATTGAAACTACAGTCGTTGAATTGCCTGTCTGTGGATCATTCCACCTGAAATAACTACCCGCAGAATTACAGGCATATATTATATTGGCTGCATTGTCATAATCCCATGGATTAATAAACCGGCCACTTGACTGGTTATTAATAGGAGTACTCCACGTAGCACCACCATTGGTGCTTCGCCTGTAAACATTAAATACATAAGAACCGAATTGATACTGGGGTTCATTCTGGTCAATAGCCACAAATGCACCATCACCTCCTGTTACTTCAACAGAAGCGCCTAAACCCGGATTTGTCAACTGATGAACACCATTATCCTGTGTTCCTCCTATAAAATAATTGGTAGTGGTAGGATGTACTGCTACAGAATAAAATTGTTTTAATCGTAAGCCTATATTCCTGTCCCGGATAGTAGTGCCACCATCGGCAGAATAATGTATCCCGCCGTCGCATGCAAAAACTAATTTATTTCCCCCATCCCACCATTGAATGTCATGCTGGTCAGCATGCACATATTGGCCCGAGGTTCCCACCCACGCCGAAATTTTCGACCAGGATATACCACCGTTATTTGTTTCAAAACAATCAATACCACCAACTATACAATTATCAGGATTAGAAGGATTAATACGAACAGACAGATCATACCATGCCTGGCCATTTGCCCATCCGCTGGTAGGTTGTCCCCCGGTGGCAGTCCATATATTACCTCCGTCTGTTGACTTATAAATAGTAGGTACCTGGTCTGAATTATCAGCAGGTAAAGCATATAAAGTATTTCCGCTTACTGCAATTTCCGCCCTGTTATTGAATGAGGGGAATGGAGTAGCAGGCGCATTCCATCCTGAGGCAGAAGTTACTGTAGCGGGATCGTCTGTATAACGGTAGCTTTGTGCCGAAGCAATACCAGTCACCATATGTAACCTGGACTGTACCGCAGTAGAAGTTATTTCAAGATCACAAATACGGTTACTTAAACCTGATGGTGTAATAGTTGTCCATGAATTTCCCCCGTCGGATGATCTGAGCAATCCGTTACCACGGGTAGCTAAGTAAATATTTCCCAGGTGATCGCATAAAATCCGGGTACAGGCTACATATGCGCTGGTACTGGGAAGAAAATTCCAGGTTACACCACCATCTATACTTTTAAAAACACCTACTCCCTGAACTGCATCGCTATTAAAATATGATTCCCCGGTACAGAAATACATGGTATTTTGAAATCCCGGTCTTGGATCCTGGCAAATTGCAGAAATGGCCAGGTTACTCAAAAAGTCGTTTACTAATATCCAGTTAGCCGGAGAAGCAGTAATATCAGTGGTCTTCCAGAGACCGCCATTCACTCCTCCAACAAAAACAGTTTTTTTTGTAGGATCCAGTGAATCTACCATCACGGCCCTTATTCTTCCGGCTGTTACGCCGCCATTGGCCCTGGTATTTCCATTAGAAGGTCCGGTCACATCACTGTCCGGGCCCCTCTCAGTCCATGTCAATGCGGCTATGGCATTTGTTGCTGCAAATTCCTTAGCCATTTTGGTTTCTTCAATCGCTTCCCACAGTTTATTCCAGGGTACTCTGCCGGTAGCAGGGTCTTTGGTACGTTCTATCTCCCATGCGGCTCTTTCCTCCGGGCCACTGTATTCACCATCCTCTTCAAGATCAGATGTGTTGTTTTTTGTACCACAACCGGCTACCAGTAACAGGCTTATTACTGCCAGTGAAATGCCCAGCAATGGCAAAGAGTAAAATTTCTTCATAATGGAAGTATTGCTTTATGATGTTTTTTGAAAATAAACGACACAAGGTAGGCAAACCATCAAATATTATTGTAGAAGTATATCGGATTTTTCGACCGAATGGTTGCAAAACCTAAACAAAACAGCTATTTGACAGCTATCATACTGATTTCCACATTCACAAACTTGGGAAGAGCCGATACCTGTACCGTTTCCCTGGCAGGGAAGTCCCTTTCAAAGTATTTACCATACACTTCATTAACAGCACTGAACTGGTGCATATCTGTGATAAAGATGGTAGTTTTTACCACATTACTAAAATCCATCCCTGCTTCCTGGAGTATTGCTTTCAGGTTATGCATTACCTGGTGTGTCTCCTCCTGGATATCCTTATTTTTTAAATTACCCGTAGAAGGATCAATGCATATCTGGCCGGATACAAAAAGCATAGCTTGTCCAGGTTTTTCGGGATTGTCAGATAAAACAGCCTGGTTATAAGGACCAATTGGAGCCGGCGCACTGCCCGTATTGATAATTGTTTTGTTCATAGCAATAATTATATAATTCAGAAAGACGAATTTAGCTTTATACATTTTCTTTGCAAAAAATAGTATTATGACGATCGTAGTTATAGCAGATGAATCACAGAAGGAGGAATTACTGGCACAGGGAATAAACAAAGAAGTGCAAATCCAATGGTCAGACAAACTTTTACCTGTTGCCGGGGCAGATTGTTATATGGATCTTCTTTTCAACGCCGAAAGCCATACTACTGAATTGCCTGCACTGCATCCGGCGCTAATTATTGTTAATGACGTATACAATACAACTGACCGGTTACCCGCCGGTTTGATCCGTATCAATGGATGGGCTACTTTTTTGAAGAGACCGGTGGTGGAAGCAGCCTGCACTGATACAGGCCTAAGAACAAAAGCAGAAAAAATTTTTGACCTATTCAACAAAAAGACAGAATGGGTCGCTGATATTCCGGGATTCATTTCACCCAGAGTTATTACCACTATCATCAACGAGGCATATATTACACTGGAGGAAAAAGTAAGCAGCAAAACAGAAATTGATACCGCCATGAAATTGGGCACCAATTATCCATATGGCCCATTTGAATGGAGTGAAAAAATAGGGTTAAAAAAAGTATACAACCTGCTTTCGATACTGGCGCAAACCAATAAACGCTACGAACCATCTCTCCTATTAAAAAAGGAAGCACAACAATAATGGCATTGATACTAAATATCGACACATCACTTTATACAGCTTCCCTTTGTCTTGCAAAAGACAATAAAGTATTACAGTTGGTCTTTAACGAAACTCAAAAAGATCATGCTGCATGGATACATAATGCAATACAGGAAATTTTAGAACGGGCAGCGTGTAACATAAATATACTTGACGCTGTTGCTGTCAGCATTGGCCCGGGTTCATATACTGGTCTGCGTATCGGGCTGGCAACTGCGAAGGGTTTATGCTATGCTCTGAATATTCCATTGATCGTAGTCAACACGTTAAAAATTATTGCTGCTGCTGCCCGTAAAAATGCTGCAGATTATATCTGCCCGATGATTGATGCAAGAAGAATGGAAGTATTCGCAGCCATGTATGATAAAAACCTGGAAGAAATAAATCCACCACAATCATTCATTATAGATGATCCGCGGTTTATTTCATTTCTTCCTGCCGGTAATATTCTTTTTTGCGGAAACGGCAGCAAAAAGCTGCAAAAAGTTAGCTCTTTTTCTGGTTCTGCTTATGATACTACTGTATCAAATGCTTCTCATTTAGCTGAATTGTCACAGAATTGTTACGTAAATAAACAATTTGCAGACATTGCTTACACTGAGCCTTTATATATAAAAGAATTTTATACTCCGGCGAAAGGATTAAAGTAAAAATCCGTCTTATTAACAATTATTTTGACAAACCCTGTTTGGTCAAGGGTATTTTTGTTTTTATTTATTCATTAACCTACAGATTCTGATTATGAGTAATTATTCAATGACACTTACAGACACAAAAGAAAATGGGGTGCTGCTAAAAGTTGACCTCCTGGAGGTAAAAAAAGCATCACTGGTTCTCAGGGCACTTAATCATAAATTACGACAGCAGATATTAAAGCTTATTGATGAAAGTGGAAAAATGACAGTGACAGAATTGTATGTAAAACTAAGACTGGAGCAATCTGTTGCTTCTCAACATTTAGCGATACTACGGAAAGCAGGCTTTGTAAAAACTGAAAGAGATGGGAAGTTTATTTATTATTCAGTGAATATCAACCGTATACATGAACTGAACCGTTTTGTAAATGAACTGCTCAACTGATTTACAGATTAACCAGATAAAAACCCCGTTTCAGTTACATGGAAGCGGGGTTTTTTCTTGTATATAAAATCTAATTTTACAACGCTGATCCGGCAAAACAAAAACCAGGGAATATGTTTATCAAACAGTTTTATACAGGCTGCCTGAGTGAAGCAGCTTATTATATTGAACATAATGGAGAAGCCGCCATCATTGATCCTCTGCGTGATATAGATGAATATCTTCAATTGGCTAACGAAAGAAAGGCGGCCATCAAATACATTTTCGAGACACATTTTCATGCAGATTTTGTAAGCGGGCATCTTGATCTCAGTAAGGCAACCGGCGCTCCGATCGTATATGGACCGAATACGATTACTAGATTTCCTGTACATGTTGCAAAAGATGGTGAACAATTTAAAATTGGACAACTTACCATTGAAGTATTACATACTCCCGGCCATACTTTAGAATC
>Ga0116142_10004182_pt1 | contig 13923 bp, 11 predicted proteins | sample AD_UKC033_MetaG_FD_89785 | JGI IMG/M metagenome (GOLD analysis project Ga0116142, IMG submission 89785) | Active sludge microbial communities of municipal wastewater-treating anaerobic digesters from USA - AD_UKC033_MetaG | ecosystem: Engineered > Bioreactor > Anaerobic > Digestate | place: USA... | reverse complement strand
TTTTTCGGGTAGCGATTGGTAATTTTTTCTACCCATTATCACATGATGGCCTTTTGTGGTTTCCATAAAATACTTCATGTCATCGGGCAGGCGCCAGGGCAGGTCGTTATTTTTTCCAATTACGTGGTTGCGCGAAACAGCAGCTATCAGCGAAATAATCATGTTTGATCGTATGCGGGTTCAAGTTATGGAAATCGCTCAACTAAAATTTATTGCCACGCAGAAACTCTGCCACCTCCATTCGTTTTTTTCCTTCGGGCTGAAATTCAAGAATGTTTATCCAGCCATCGGCCGCGCGTATCTTCAGGCCATCGCTAACTATCCACGGTGCGTCCACCGCAGGCCGGGAACCATTTCCATCCCATTTTTCACACCTGTAAATTTTATAAGTCTTCCCGTTTAGCACCGTCCATGCACCCGGGTAAGGACTTAACCCGCGCACAAAGTCAATTATTTTTTCGGCTGGTTGATTCCAGTTAATCGCACACGTTTCTTTAAAAATTTTAGGAGCATGCTTTAGTTCCTGGCTCGGGTTCTGTGGCAGGGCAGGGTAGGTACCGGCTTCAATAGCTTTTGCAGTCTTTAAAACCAGGGCGGCACCTTTTGTCATCAACCGGTTATACAAATCGCCTGCATCATCGTGTTTGTAGATGGGTTCTTTTTCCTGAAAGATGATGCTGCCGGTATCAATTTCGTGCTTTAAAAAGAAAGTAGTAACACCGGTTTCTTTTTCACCATTGATTATTGCCCAGTTGATAGGTGCTGCACCCCGGTATTGGGGAAGGAGGGAGGCATGAAGATTAAATGTTCCAAGTGTGGGCATGGCCCAAACCGTTTCAGGTAACATGCGAAAGGCAACTACAATTTGTAAGTTGGCATTGTAGCTTTTCAACTCATCAAGAAAGGTAGTTGATTTGAGATTGGCAGGCTGCAGCACCGGTAGGTTGTGTTTTAAAGCTGCTACTTTTACGGGCGAAGGAATTAGTTTTTGTCCTCGACCCTGTGGTTTATCAGGTGCGGTAATTACGGCAACAACGTTAAACTTGTTTTCAATCAATATTTCCAGGCTGGGTACTGCAAATTCCGGTGTACCCATAAAGATGATGCGAAGTGGATTCATTACTCGTTTTTCATTTTTTCATCAAAATGATATTAATGGTTAATTGGTGCGTAGCTCCTTTCGTAAATACTTTTTGCAAATAGAACAAGTTTGCCAATTGTGATTGCGGGCAGGGCAATGCTCGCGCCCGTAATAAATAATCTGGAGATGTACCTTATTCCATTTCTTTTCGGGTATTAATCGCTTTAAGTCTTTCTCAGTTTGTTCTACACTTTTTCCATTGCTTAGTCCCCAGCGGTAAGCCAGGCGATGAATGTGTGTATCTACCGGAAAGGCCGGTATGCCAAACCATTGTGTTAATACCACCGATGCGGTTTTATGACCCACAGCCGGCAGCGCTTCCAGTTCCTCAAAGGTATGAGGCACCTGGCCATTATATTTTTCAATTAAAATTTTTGACAATCCGTAAATGCCTTTGCTCTTCATGGGCGATAAACCACACGGCTTAATAATTTCCCGAATTTCTTCTAAAGAAAGTTTAACCATATCAAACGGATTATCGGCCAGCTTAAAAAGGGCAGGGGTAGTTTTGTTTACACGGATATCGGTGCATTGTGCCGAAAGCAACACCGCAATCAATAAGGTGTAAGCATCTTTATGATCCAAAGGAACCTGCGGATTGGGATACAACTTGTTAAGCGTTTTTAAGATATCCGCAACTTTCTCTGATTTTGTCATAGCTACATTCAAACAATTTTATCCTTACCTGATTGTATTTACGGATACAAAAGATATTTCTTTAGTAAGGTTTTGAATTTATCCAACCCGGGTTGCCAGCTGGCCCGTATCTGATCTTCCGTTAGTCCGTCTTTTATTTGTTGTTTTAAATCGGGTGTACCGGCCAATAGATCAAAATAGGAAATAAAAAACTTTTCCTTGTCGGGATAAAGAGAATACATCTTTAATATATAGGATAAGTCAATTTTGCGGGCGGGTGTTTCATTACGCAAGTCGATACCATAACACAGCTTGTTTTCCTGAGGAGGTTTTACTGACACCCCCTTGATTGAAACAGGAGTAAAGGTAAACGATAGCCCTTTTAAGTCGGGATGGCCTAATACCTGAAACGGAAAAGGTGTTCCTCTTCCTAAACTAATCACAGTACCTTCAAATAAGCAGATGGACGGATAAAGTTGAACAGCCAGGTTATTGGGCAGGTTAGGCGATGGTTTGATCGGTAACTGGTACGGAGTGCCATGCTTCCAGTTTTTTACGGGTATGATTTCTATATCGCACGTTACTTTATTTGTTAACCAGCCTTCGCCATTTATCATTTGAGCCAGTTCGCCAACGGTAAGGCCGTGAGCTATTGGAATAAGGTGCATGGCCACAAACGATTTTAGTAGTTTATCATTCATGGGGCCATCAACAAAATCGTTGGGGTTGGGCCTGTCCAGAATAATTAGTTTTTTGTTCGATTCGGCACAGGCTTCCATTACATAGTGCATGGTGCCAATGTAGGTGTAAAATCGTGTGCCCACATCCTGAATATCAAATACCATGATGTCCACATCAGCCAATTGTTGTGGGGTTGGTTTTTTATTTTTTCCATAGAGCGAAACCAGCGGAATACCTGACTTGGTATCTACACTATCATTCACCAACTCACCATCGGCTGCATTTCCGCGAAAGCCGTGTTCCGGGCCAAATATCTTTACAATGTTTACCCCCAGGCTTACCAGCGAATCGGCCAGGTGTGTTTTGCCAATTAACGAGGTGTGATTTACCGTAAGGGCAACACGTTTGCCTTTTAATTTTGGTAGTAACAAATTAAGCTGGTCGGCCCCTGTAACCGGCAGATTGTTTATAGATTTTTCCTGTACCGGTTGTGCCTTGCATGCTACCAACCCGAACAAAACAAAACCGAATGCAAATAACTTGGTCATTTCTTTTTATTTTGGGCGAAAGTATAAAATTAAAGCATTAACCGGTGCTTTCCCGTTTCATAGCCCAAAGAATCCGCCACAGGCAGGACAATAGTTTTGCTGCCGTTATTCATAAAATAGCCGTGGCCAGTATTGCTATTGGGTTGGCGGCAGCCATTGTTTCTTTTCTGATTATGCAGGGGTTTCAGGCTGCGGTTAAAGATAAGATTTACAATTTTAGCAACCACCTTTTAATTAGCCGCTTTACCATGAGTAATGCGGTAGAGGAACAGCCCTTCGATTACCGGATTGCATTGTATAAAAATCCCGAACAATTTCCTTTTGTTACGCATGTGCAGGAGTATGCGCACAAAGCAGGCCTTGTAAAAACAGATGAAGAGGTGCTTGGTATCGTTTTTAAAGGCGTTGGCAAAAGTTTTAATTCAACGGCTTTTAATAAAAATTTACTGGAAGGAAGATTTATTCAATTCTCCGATTCGGCCTATGCTCATGAAGTAGTGATAAGCAGGGTAATTGCCGATAAGATTAATATACGTGTGGGCGATGCGCTTACGGTTCATTTCTTTCAGAATCCGCCCCGGTTCAGAAGACTCACCGTAGTGGGTATTTACGAAACCAACCTTTCAGATTATTTTGACAGCAAAGTAATTATTGGTGACATCGGGCTGGTGCAGCGTTTAAACGACTGGGCAGCCCACGAAGCGGGCGGGCTGGAGGTGCAGGTTAATCTTAATTATTTTAATACCATACCGCTTTGGCGCGAAGATTTCAATGCCTATTCAGCGTATGCACGCGAGGCTATTTTTAATAATCCGGAAATTGATAATCCCCAGTTTACCTATTGGAAAGCGCTGTTTGATTACAATTTTAACTTCGATCGGGCGGCATTGGAATCGGCCGCCAGGCAAATTGGCGATTCGATGGATTATGATTTATACCTGGAAACTGTACGCGATAAATACATTCAGGTTTTTGAGTGGCTTGATTTAATTAAGCGGCAAGTTAAAATTCTGCTTATCATAATTCTGGTGGTGGTTTGTGTTAATATGATTTCGGTAATCCTGATTTTGGTGATGGAGCGAACACCCATGGTGGGTATATTAAAAGCGATGGGTGCCAGAAATCAACTGGTGCGCAATGTGTTTTTATATAGTGGCATGAACCTGATTGTGCGGGGGCTGTTATGGGGAAATGCAGTAGGACTTGGTTTGTGCTTTCTGCAATATTGGTTTAAGTTCATCAGACTTAACCCTCATGATTATTACATGGCTTATGTACCCATACAATGGAACTGGGATACCGTACTTTTTTTAAATGCCATTGTGTTTGGAACTGTGCTTCTTGTTTTACTACTGCCCACACGGTACATCGCACGCATTAATCCGGTAGAAGCAATCCGGTTTGATTGATCATGCAGAGGCTTGTGGCATCCGGTTTTTGGCTGGCGCGGTAAATCAGATTTTAGGAAGGAATATACTTTTTGAACCAGCTCTGAACCGTCATCTGGATTACGCCCAAAAATGCTTCTTTAAAAATACCCACCGACATTTTACTTTGACCACGGGTGCGTTCGGTAAATATGATGGGTACTTCGCTCAGTTTAAATCCGTATTTCCAGGTAAGAAATTTCATTTCAATCTGAAAAGCATAGCCTACAAATTTTACCTGGTCTAACCGAATGGTTTTAAGTACTTTGCTTCGGTAGCAAACAAAACCGGCTGTTGTATCGTGTACCGGAATTCCGGTAACAATCTGTACATATTTGCTGGCAAAAAAGGATAACAGCACCCGGCCCATGGGCCAGTTCACCACATTTACCCCGGTGGCATAGCGCGATCCGATTGAAAGATCACTACCCCATTCCGCGCAGGTCAGGTAAAGTTGAATCAGGTCTTTCGGGTTGTGCGAAAAATCCGCATCCATTTGCAACACATAGTCATAGCCGGCTTCTAACGCAAACTTAAAACCCTGAATGTAGGCGGTACCTAAACCTTGTTTGCCGGGGCGTTGCAATACGTGCAACCGGGTTGCGGCATCGGTATTATAGCTTTGTTGCAGGTCTCTCACCACAGCGGCAGTGCCATCGGGCGAATTGTCATCTACAACCAAAATATCAAAGTCCTTGGGAAGGGAAAACACCGTTTCAATAATCATGGTGATGTTCTCCTTCTCGTTATAAGTAGGAATAATGACGATAGCGTTATTCAAAAGCCTTTTGGTTAAGCCGGGCAGAATTCCCAGCATAACAAAACTAAGTAAAAGAGTTTTCCAAACAATCCACATCCAATAAACTGGTCTGAAAATTAGGCCAATTGCTGGTTTCAGTTGGCAGAATGCCTTAACATTGAGACCAATCGGAACCAGCCTGCTATGAATAAATGCGTTTTTTTGGACAGAGACGGTGTACTAAACAAAGACAATCCCTTATACACTTACCGGGTAGAGGCCTTTGAAATTCTTCCGGGTGTAATTGAAGCTACCCGGCTATTAAAAACCGCAGGCTTTCGCCTGATTGTAGTTACTAACCAATCGGGAATTGCGCAGGGTATTTATACGCAACAGCAAATGGAAGCATGCCACGGGTATTTTCAGCAAATGTCAAACAACAGCATCGATCATTTTTATTTTTGTCCATACCATCCTTCGGTTACTGAATCGCTTACGCGCAAGCCCGGTACGCTTATGTTTGAAAAAGCAATTGCACGATTTGGCATTGATGTTTCAACCTCGTGGATGGTGGGCGATCGGGGCAGGGATATTATACCGGCCCGCAGCCTGGGCATCCGAACAATACAAATTGGTGATGAAGTAGAACCTGCAAACAAAGCTGATTTTAAAGTGGAGAGTTTGCTCGAGGCAGCTCACCTGATTTTGAGGGGCTAAAACTTCAACCTGAGTTTTACAACGGAGTTTGCCAGTTGGCCTGTTTGCACAATTTTTTCTCCGGCCTGTTTATTTGCAAAATAGTTTTCGGGTGTAACATTCATTGAGAACTGAAGCCGGCTGTTGACAGACCGTCCGATTTTTATTTCAGCAAGATTTTTCTTTTTATAAGAATGGAACATGGCCTGGTGTGCTACGATAGCAAAAACGGAGGGAACACCAATCATTAAAGCAGGTTCACTTTCAAACACGGTCATTAACCCAATACCTACCAATGCGGCCCCACCGGTAGCGAATGAAACAATATTGCCTTGTGTTTTAGTAAGCCGCACACCCTTTACTGATTTTTGCCCCAACATCGTTCCTACAATTGAGGTAACAGCAGGAATGATAAAAATACCCGGGCGTTCGCTTCTGTCAATACTTTCTGCAGCTATGGAAAACCCTAACCCGGTACTGGCCAGGGTAAGTGCGCTAATGGCATCCACATCACCTTGCGTGTAATTATATTTTTGTGCTACGTGGTGCCCCATAAATAATCCACCAATGCCACCTGCCAGCAACCCTGCTCCAATAGCATGGTTATCGCTTGTTTCGGTTGTTGCCAATATCATACCTGCAACAAAGGGCCCTAGAAAACCATAATGCCGCATTTGTTCGATATGACCTTCAGAAAAATGCTTTCGCTTTTGAGTCTGAAACCCGATTTCACCAAGCGTAATACTACCGGCAGTTGAAAGAAGCAATGCAGTATTTCCCTGCGTATCGTTATTTCCGGCAACGGTCAATCCAAGAAAAAACCCGTTCATTAAACCCAAAAGGCGCCCAGAGTTACCCGCCCGAATGGTGCTGGCATCTATCCCTTCAAATTTTTTCTGGTTGATAACCGGGCCAAGTTGCCAAAGCCCCGCTACAATGGGAATTATTCCAGCCGCAGCCGGGCCGTCAATTTCTGCACCCCTTACAATGCTAAAACCATAATAAGCCCCGTACACTGCATTTACCAGCCTGTCGCGTGTGCGCAATTCAAAATCGGAAGCAGGTTGTGCATGTGTATTAAGCTCAAGATCCCATTGTGTTTTAAGTTGCTGATATTTCTGTTTCTCTTCTTCTGATAGTCGGTCGTAATAACCCGCCAGGTATTTTTCATAATCTTCCAGGTAAAGGAGTTCAGAACTGGTAAGCGAATCGCCCTTCAGTTTTCGCTCGGCAATTTTACGGTAGGATTCTTTTTTGGTTTCCTGCCAAAAACCACGTGCTGTATAAGGTTCCTGGGCGGCAAGGTCGTGCATCACCAGCAGCATGAATACAACTAGAAGCCATCTCAAAAATACTTTGTCATCGCAGACAGCGTTCCGCGATCTCGGAATCGGTGCAGAAAGGTTGGGATGCCGGAATAAATCCGGCATGACATTCATCCTTACGTGTATTTTTGAGATGGCTTCTGATAAAAATGACAGTTGAGGCATTGGTTTTCTTTTACTAATAGATAACCAATGTAGTAAAAAAGTTGGAAACAGGTTATTGATTACTCGGGTGTACCTTCGTACCCCAGTAGTTTCATCATGCTGTGGCTGGATTGTTCTTTCGCAAACAACTCGGTGGTTATCTCGCCATCTTCATTCCGGTCTATCAGCACATGCTTGGGTGCCGGAATAAGGCAATGTTGTATGCCACCATAGCCACCTAATGATTCCTGGTAGGCACCGGTATGAAAGAAACCGATGTAGAGCGGTTCTTCGTCAGTAATCATGGGCAAGAAAACCTCACCGGTGTGTGCTTCTGAGTTATAATAATCGTGACTGTCGCACGTAAGGCCACCAATATTTACTTTATGATAGGGGTCGTCCCACTTATTTATAGAAAGTAAAATGTACTTCTGATTCAAGCCCCACACATCCGGCAAATGAGTTATAAATGAACCATCAATCATGTACCAGAGCTCTTTGTCGTTTTGCAGTTTTTGATCCACCATCGAATACAAAACAGCTCCGCTTTCGCCTACTGTAAAACTTCCAAATTCGGTAAAGATGTTAGGTACCGGTACATTATTCTTTTCGCAAATCCATTTAATGTTTTCCACGATCTGTTCAATCATGTACTTGTAATCGTAATGGAAGGTAAGCGATGTTTTGATGGGGAACCCTCCACCAATATCAATTGAATCTAAAGTGGGGCAAATCTTTTTCAGTTCGCAGTATTTAAAGATAAAGCGGCTTAGTTCGCTCCAGTAATAGGCGGTGTCTTTAATACCGGTGTTAATAAAGAAGTGCAGCATTTTAAGCGAGGCTTTGCTGCTGGGTTGAATTTTCTCTTTATACAAGGGAATAATATCGCTGTAGCGGATGCCCAGGCGCGAGGTGTAAAACTCAAACTTTGGTTCTTCGTCTGCTGCTACCCGAATACCCACCTGGTAAGGCCGGGTTACGTTGCTTTCATATGTTTCAATTTCGCTCAGGTTATCCAGTATGGGAACGCAGTTGAATTCTTCATTCAGCAACTCCGTAATATACTGGCGATATTGCGGCATTTTAAAACCGTTGCAGAGAATGAAGGTTTCTTTTGAAATCTTACCCCGCTCGTACAACGTGCGTACAATTGGAATGTCAAACGCAGAAGATGTTTCAATGTGCACATCATTTTTCAGAGCTTCTTCCAGAACAAAGTCATAGTGCGAGGATTTGGTGCAATAGCAATAGGTATACTTGCCATTGTATTTAAACCGCTCAATGGCATTGTTGAAGGTAGCTTGTGCAAACCGGATGTTCTCGCTGATGCGGGGCAGGTAAGTTACTTTGAGGGGAGTTCCGTACTGCCTGATAATGTCCATGAGGGGCACTTCATTGAACAGTAATTCATGGTTGCGAACTTTAAATTCTTTTTGAGGGAACTCAAAAGTTTGTTCAATCAGCTCACGGTAACTCTTCATTAATCAATCAAAATAGTTGTTCGTTGTTTAGTTCCTTGGCTGTTGGTCTGATCTCTTCAAAATAACAACGATCAACAAGCAACCATTAGCCAAAATTAAAGAGTGCAATAATGAGATAAATTTGCCATCTTTGCAACAGATCAAAACTTGTATGGTTAATCACATTTCCTGCATGATTTTTAACCCCGTCCCCGCGGGCTTACATGCGTTGCCCGACTTCTAAGGGCATGAAATGAGGCTTTTTTGGCCATTTTTTTTAACGATTACCCAAATTCTTAATACTTAATTTTTAGTTCTGTGAAAGAGATAAAGATCATCGAAGTGAAGTCTGAAATTGGTGCCGGCACACGCGGGGCCAGCCTGGGTGTGGAAGCGATGAAAATAGCCAGCCTTGATCTGAAATCTGACCTCTTCCGCCAATTCGATTCTATTGAAGTTGAAAACGTAAATGAACTTCTGTTTGATGGTGCCGAGCATGCGTATGCCAAGTTTATTGATGGGGTACTCATCATGGAAGAACGTGTGTGCCTGGAAGTGTACGAACAGATTTTTGACGATTATTTTCCGTTGATTATGGCGGGCGATCACTCTACCGCCTATGGCACCATTGCTGGAATTAAAAAGGCATATCCGAAGAAGCGCCTTGGTGTAATCTGGATTGATGCCCATGCCGATATTCACACACCGTTTACCACACCATCAGGTAACATGCACGGTATGCCGTTGGCCATGGCTTTTGGTTTTGATAACCTGGAATGCAAAGTGAACGACCCACGCGGTGAAACGCTTGATTACTGGGAGCAGATAAAAAATGTAGGCATGCAAGGTCCTAAGATTTTACCGGAAGACCTGGTGTATATTGCTGTGCGCGATCTGGAAAAACCTGAAAACTATCTTCTCAATAAACATAACATCAACTTCATTGAGGTAGAGGAGGTGAAAAAATCCGGTGCGGAAGCAATTGCACACAAAGCCTTGCAAATGCTAAGGCATTGCGACCTGATTTATGTTTCGTTTGATGTGGACAGTATCGATAGCCGGTTTTCTACCGGAACAGGTACGCCTGTACCAAATGGACTTACCGTAGAAGAAGCAAAAATTCTGAATACCGAATTGTGTAAGGATGCCAAAGTGTGCGCCTGGGAAATTGTGGAGGTAAATCCCACGCTGGATACTGAAAATCGCATGGCCGAAAGTGCATTCGAAATTCTGGAAGCCACCGCCAAATCAATTATGGGAAGGCCGGTAATGGCGGAGTAGCACTACATCTTTTCAGCCAAATGGGTTAAAGCCTTGATCGTGCTCATCAGGTTGCTGCGGATTACCGGGTCGGTAAATATGCGCGGGATGTGGCTGGGCATGGAAAGTATCCGATACGTTACCTTCACCTGATCCTCGTTGACTTGCTCTAGGGTCCAACTTCCGGATAATTCCATACGACTAACTCCTTTTTCAACGGGCGCCAGTTTTGAATTCACTACCGATTCAAACGTAATAAAAAGTTGCTTGCCCGGAATTTGTTCTGCTAACACATATTTTAGAAAATGATCCTGGTCGCTCACCGGCCACGGAATGTCGTGGTAAGAATACTCTAACCACCAGGTGGTATCGGGTTGCAGATGCACTTTAAAATCAGAAACATGTTTTTGCCAGATTTTGATTTTGGATTCGTCCTTCAACAAATCAAGAATGGTGTACATGGACGAGCGGATCAGAAACTCGCCTTTTACCTCGCGCGCTTTCACAGCCGGTACTTTTCCGGGAAAGGTAATCCAGCGTTCGTGTACATAGATCGGAGAGTCTTCCTTCACCAGCACAAACTCAACTTCAGGATCCTGGGCCACCACTTTTAAAGAAACACAACAAAAGAGAATCAAAAACTTCAAACGCACCGGTATCATCATAAAGCTAAAGATAGAACTTATTGGTAAGACAACAGAAACAGCATTAACCCCTGCTCGTTACTTCATTTTACAAAAGGAAACATGAATTGCCCGCCCCGTGCTAACCAGTAGCTGAATAACCTTTCCCTTTTTGTCGCGCCTGAATTCAAATAAGTTTCCATCTTCCGAAAAGAATGCATCGTTAAAGGTTGGGGTTAGTTTGTAAGGTGGGTGCGGTTTGTTGTTGATTATGATTTCATTGTTTTTTATTTCTACCAGGTAAGTCGCATCTGCTTCTTCACTGTAGTAGGTTCCGGTTAGTGCTGTAAGGGATTTAACCGTTAAATCCGGAGCAGCTACTTTAATATACGATAAGGTATCCGTTCCGTAGGTAACCAATACCCGGTTTGTTTTGGTAAGGTTCCAGCGGGCATCAAAGTAAGCTGTATTTTGATCTAACACAGCAGCCCTGATTTTGTTATTGAATAGTGCATTTTCTTTTCGCGCAATGCGTTGCACATCCATGTGCCGGATGCTACGCCAAATGCCCTCAAATTTTTTCAGGTCAGATTCAGTAGGCGTATAAGATGCCGGAGCATAAGTACTATCAGGATCTTCGGTTTTGATTTCGGGAATATCCAGTGGTTTCCTATCGGTAAGCAAAAGCACCTCGGCTATTTGCCTGCCCATTCCGGTTGGATTAAAACTTCCATCGTTACTGAGTGCAACAATGGAAAGTTTTTTTTCAGGATAATAGGCAAGCCAGGCACGGTAGCCGGCTGTAGAACCACTGTGGCTGATTTCATCGAAGCCAAACTGTTTGCTTACGTTGAGCCCGGCTGCATATTTGATTTCTTTTCCGTTGGCAAGCTTGCCTTTCTGCACACGCCATTCATAAACCGCATGTCCCCCGATGGCGTGTGTTTCCAGTAGATTATTCCACGTTAACAGATCGCCCGTAGTCGTCAACAAACCACCATGGCCGTGTATATCTTCAAACGGCATCAATTGCTCGTAGGTATTCTTGTCCTTTCGGTAAGCAATGGCACGGTTGGGCACCACTTCACGAAAGTTATCGCGCCATTGGGTGTGTGCCATACCCAGTGGCTTAAACAATTTTTCATCGGTAAAAGCAGCCAGCGATTTGCCCGAAACCCTTTCCACGATAGTTACCAGCAAAGAATAGTTGGAATTGCTGTAGTTGTATTCTGTGCCGGGCGTAAAATTGGTGCTTTTCTGTTTGCTCATAATTTGCAACGCCAGGTCTTGTGTATAAACCTGTGTGGTGCGCGGCCACCCGGTAAGCGAGCCCACACTGCCCCAGTCCTTTAACCCGCTTGTGTGGTTGAGTAACATTTGAATGGTGATGGTTGCATTGTACTTTGGAATTTCCGGAACATACTTGCGGATATCATCCGATAGAGAAAGTTTGCCTTCCGCAGCAAGCAACAAAATACTCATGGCAGTAAATTGTTTGGCTACCGATCCGCTTTCAAAAATGGTTTCAGTTGTGTTGGGAATAGTGTGTTCTAAATCAGCCAGGCCAAAGGCTTTGTTATAAATAATCTTATCCCCTTGCTGCACGGCTACTGCTACCCCGGGGGTGGCATTGTTCCAGGCGCTGAAAAGCTGGTCGATTTTGTTGATTTGGTCGGTAGTTTGCGCAAAAACGGAAAGCGTGAACTGACAGAGCAGGAACGCGATGGGTATGTATTTCATAGGATGAAATTTAAGCACTGGAACTTAAAAACCTATCTGGGCCAGATAGTTTCCTCTCATCAAATTTTGCTTTGTTCCTTACCTGTAAACCTTCTCTTTGCGGAAGTAATAACCTAAATTCTGCAACGCATGTTAAAAAAGATGATGTTACTGGCCGTTGTGCTCGGTTTACAGCTAAACCTGGTGGCGCAAACCATTCCTACACCCAAGGAACACTTTGGTTTTGAAATAGGCGACAATTACATGTTGGCCACTTATACACAAACCGAAGCGTATTTTAAGAAGCTGGCGGTATCCGACCGGGTAAAGCTAACCAGTATTGGTACCACCGAAGAAGGCCGGCAGCAGTATATGCTGATTGTAACTTCACCTGAAAACCATAAACAGCTTGATCGCTACAAAGACATTTCAGTAAAGATGGCACGGGCCGAGGGCATTACCGAAGCGCAAGCCAAAGCCATGGCCGCAGAAGGCAAAGCCATTGTGTGGATTGATGGCGGGCTCCACGCCACCGAAGTGGTAGGTACGCATCAACTCATTGAAACATTATATAGGGTGGTGAGCGGTACCGATGCGGAAACCCTTCGCATTCTCGATAAAGTTGTAATCTTGTTTGTACATGCCAATCCGGATGGACAAGAGTTGGTTTCAAACTGGTATATGCGCAACCCTACTCCGGAAAAGCGATCAACAGAACACCTTCCCCGCTTGTATCAGAAATACATTGGCCATGATAACAACCGCGATTTCTTTATCATGAACATGAAGGAAACACAGAATATGGGTCGCCAATTGTTTATTGAATGGATTCCGCAAATCATGTATAATCATCATCAGTCGGGACCGGCTGGTTCCGTATTGGCGGGGCCGCCTTATCGCGATCCCTTTAACTATGTCTTCGATCCGTTAATGATTACAGGCATTGATGCGGTGGGCGCTTCTATGATTAACCGCCTGAATGCAGAAGGTAAACCGGGCTATACCCGCCTGGGCGGATCGGTGTTTTCTACCTGGTATAACGGAGGCTTGCGCACAACTACTCACTTTCACAACATGATTGGTTTGCTTACTGAAATTGTAGGTGGACCAAATCCGAGCGATATTCCGGTGGTTACCTCGCGCCTGGTACCAAACAACTTTACGCCATTTCCGGTAACTCCCCGCAAGTGGTATTTCAAAGATGCGATTGACTATTCTCTGTCGTTGAATTATGCCGTGCTGGATTATGCAGCGCGCCATAGCGATCAATTGCTTTACAACATTTACAAAATGGGAAAGAACTCCATTGAACGGGGTAGTGCCGATTACTGGACGCCCTATCCCGCCAAGGTAGAGGCCGTGAATACTGCTTTTAAGAACAGGCCGAAGAAGCCCGAAGGCGCTGCCACTCCGGCAAACAATACGATCACAAAAAATTTCTACGACAGTATTTTTACAGCCCCGGCAAAACGGGATGCCCGCGGGTATGTTATTCCGTCCGATCAGGCTGACTTTCCAACCGCT
>Ga0116142_10004181_pt1 | contig 13924 bp, 13 predicted proteins | sample AD_UKC033_MetaG_FD_89785 | JGI IMG/M metagenome (GOLD analysis project Ga0116142, IMG submission 89785) | Active sludge microbial communities of municipal wastewater-treating anaerobic digesters from USA - AD_UKC033_MetaG | ecosystem: Engineered > Bioreactor > Anaerobic > Digestate | place: USA... | reverse complement strand
CGTGGCCGTCGATGCCTGCCTCGGCGGGCTGGCGGCCGATGCCGACGGCCTGATCCGCAGCCGGCTGCGCGACCCCGTGCGCGGCTGCGGCCTGACCGTGTGGCAGCAGGGCGGGCTCGTTCATCTGTTCACCGGCGACACGCTGGAACGCGGCGCACGGCGTTCGGTGGCCATCGAGCCGGTCGAGACCATGACCGATGCCTTCAATCGTGCCGACTGCGAGGCGGCGATCGGTCTGCTGCCGGGTGCTTCGCGCAGCTTCCGCTGCGGTGTGCAGTTCGAGCCGGTCATGCCGCCGCTGGTCGCGGTGGGCGACGCCCCGGGCAGCCCACGGACGAAGGTGGCCGGCAATGGCTGAGGCCCCGCTGCGCGTCGCACTGATCGGCTACGGCGCCGCTGGCCGCATCTTCCACGCGCCGCTGATCCGCCACGCGCCCGGCCTCGAGCTGGCGCTGGTGGTGAGCCGCCGGCGTGACGCGCTGGCGCAGGCGCTGCCCGGCGTCGAGGTGGTCGGCTTGGCGGAGGAGGCACTCCTGCGCGCCGACATCGATCTGGTGGTGATCGCCAGCCCGAACGCGACCCATGCGCCGCTTGCCGAGGCCGCATTGCGCGCCGGCAGGCACGTCGTCGTGGACAAGCCGTTCACGCTGAGCCTGGCCGACGCGCGCCGGCTGGCGGCACTCGCGGCGGCGTGCGGCCGCGTGCTCGCCGTGTTCCAGAACCGGCGCTGGGACGGCGACTTCCTCGCCTTGCGCGAGGTGCTCGCAGGCGGCCGGATTGGCCGCCTCACCTGGCTGGAATCGCGCTTCGACCGCTTCCGGCCGCAGGTGCAGGATCGCTGGCGCGAGCGCGCGGACGAGGGCGGCGGGATCTGGCTCGATCTCGGCCCGCATCTGGTCGACCAGGCCCTGCAGCTCTTCGGCCTGCCCGCGCGGGTGGGCGGGCGGCTGCGCCGGCAGCGCGACGGCGCCGCCGCCGACGATGGCTGCGAGGCCTGGCTCGACTATGGCAACTTGCAGGTGAGCCTGTCGGCGTCGATGCTGGTCGGCGGCGGGCTGCCGCGTTTTGCCGCGCACGGCACCGCGGGAAGCTGGATTCGCCATGGGCTGGACGTGCAGGAGGAGCAGCTCAAGGCGGGCCTCGTGCCCGGGGCGCCCGGGTGGGCGGAGGATGCGCGGCCGGCCTGCCTGCATTGCGGCGAGGGCGAGAGCGTCGACCTGCCGGTCGCGCGCGGACGCTACGAGGCCTTCTACGCCGCGGTGGGCGAGGCCATCCGTGGCCGCGGCGCCAATCCGGTGCCGGCGGCACAGGCGGTGGCGACGATGGCGGTGCTGGAGACGGTGGTGGAGGCGGCACGCCTCGGCCGCATGCTGCCCTTGCCGCTCACCGAGGCGGAGCGCAAGGCCTTCGCCTGCTGACTGGGGGCGGGCAGGATCAGGAAGGGGGCCAGCGCGAAGACCAGCACCGGGTCGTCGATCGACAGGTAGTTCGACATCGCGCCCCGCAACAAGGTCGATCGAGGTTGCATCAAAGCGTGTTCGTCGGTCTGCGCACTCTGGGCCATCGCGCTGCCGCGAAGGGCCGGCGTCCGGCAACGAAACTCGCCCTCGGTGCCGTGGATAGCGCTATCCTAAGCGCATCCCCCTTCGCTCCCGCTTTCGTGATGAAGAAGCCCAAAACCGTGACCCCGCGCACGCGCGGCGGCAGCACCTTGCAGGACGTGGCCGCGCTGGCCGGTGTCAGTCCGATGACCGCATCGCGGGCGCTGCGCGGCTTCGACAGCGTGGCGCCGGAATTGGCCGAGCGCGTGCGGGCTGCGGCCGACCAGCTTCAGTACGTGCCCGATCCGGCGGCACGCGCACTTGCATCCGCCCGCAGTCGGTCGGTGGTGGTGCTGGTGCCGTCGCTGGCGAACACCGTGTTCATCGACCTGCTCGAGGCGGTGCACGAGGTCCTCGCGCCGGCGGGCTACCAGGTTCTGATCGGCAATACCCACTATGCGCGCGACGAGGAAGAAAAGCTGTTGCGCAACTACCTTGCACATCGGCCGAGCGGCATGCTGATCACCGGCTTCGAGCGCAACGAGGCGGCACGGCGGTTGATCGAGTCCAGCCACGTGCCCTGTGTCTATCTGATGGAGCTGACCGATGCGCCGGGCGTGCATTGCGTCGGCCTGTCGCAGGTGGCGGCCGGCGAGGCCGTGACGCGCCACCTGCTGGGCGGTGGGCGAGGGCGGGTCGGCTTCGTCGCTGCCCAGCTCGATGCGCGCACCATGCAGCGCGCCGAAGGCTATCGGCGGGCGATGCAGGCCGTCGGCTGCTACGACCCGGCGCTCGAGCTGCTGAGTCCGGCGCGCTCCTCGGTCAAGCTGGGCGGGCAGTTGTTCACCGACTACCTGCGGCGTCACCCCGACGTCGAGGCGCTCTTTTTCTGCAACGACGACCTCGCGCAGGGGGCGCTGCTCGAGGCCTTGCGCACCGGCGTGAAGGTGCCCGAACAGCTGCGGGTGGCAGGCTTCAACGATCTGGAGGGGTCGGAATGCACCGTGCCGCGACTCACCACGGTGCGTACCCCACGTGCCGAGATCGGGCGCCGGGCGGCGACGATGCTGGTGCGCATGATGCGCGGGGAGGCGGTGCCGGTCGCATCCGTGGATGTGGGCTTCGAGCTGGTGTGCCGGGAGAGCGCTTGAGGGGCGCCGCATCGACACCTTGAATCGCTAAAAAAAACTTCCTGATGGCCTTGTGGTCGCCGATGTGTGGCGTTAGGATAGCGCTACCTCATTGCTGGAGACGCCTTGCTTGCTCCCGGCTAGCGGGCTGCGAAGCCTTCTGGGGTGCATCCATGAAGTCTGAAAAGTGTTGAAGCCAGAGGAGGCAGCGAGCATGAAAATCGTTCGTATTGACGAGATAGCGGTATCCCACTCTGCAGGTGCATCGTGAGTGCCCCAGTTCCCGCCCTCGTGGTGATGGGTGTGTCGGGTTGTGGCAAGAGTGAACTGGGCAGGGGCGTGGCCGGGCATTACGGCGCCGCCTTCATCGAGGCCGACGAGTTCCATCCCGCCGAGAACGTGGACAAGATGCGCCGCGGCGTCCCGCTTGACGACGCGGACCGCGCCGGCTGGCTGGGACTGCTTGCGGACAAGCTCCGCGACGCCAGCACGCGCGGTGAGCCGGCCGTCATGGCCTGCTCGGCGCTGAAGGCGAGATACCGCGATCAACTGCGCGCGGCCGCGCCCGGCCTACGCTTCGTCTTTCTGGCGCTTTCACGCGACGCGGCGGCCGAGCGGGTCGCCAACCGGCCCGGCCACTACATGCCGCCCAGCCTCGTCGACAGCCAGTTTGCCGCACTCGAGCCGCCTTGCGGCGAGCCCGGGGTGCTTACCGTGGATGCGACTGCGCCGCGCGAGGCGCTCGTCGAGCAGGTCGTCGCCTGGCTCGACCAGGCGCTGACGGAGGGGGTCTGAATGCAAACGATCGGACGTTGGCTGCAGCATCTCATCGAGCTGCTGATGGCCCTGATGCTGTCGGCGATGGTCATCGCCGTATTCATGAACGTGGTCCTGCGCTACACCGCGGGCACCGGCTTTGCGAGCTCGGAAGAGCTTGCGCGGCTGCTCTTCGTCTGGCTGGTCTGCATGGGCGCCATCCTCGCCAGTGCGGAGAATCGTCACCTTGGCTTCGATCTCGTGCAGTCCCGCCTGCCGCGGCGCGCGCGCCAGGCCTGCACCTGGATCACCCGCGTGCTGGTGCTGTATCCAATCCTGCTGCTGATCCAGGGCGCCTACGAGCAGGTCAAGGTCGGCGTCGGCATCTACAGCCCGGTCATGGGTTATCCGCTGGCACTGACTGCGGCCGCAGTGCTGGTGATGGCGGTGGCGATGCTGGGCCTGCTGGCGGTCAATACACTTCGCGGCCTGCGTGAGCAGGCGGACGACAACGCCAGCGAGGATCGTCAAGCATGAGCATCCTGATCTTCCTCGTCGTGCTCTTCGTCGCCATGACGCTGGGTGCGCCCATCGCCTTCGCCCTGATGCTGACCGCGATCGCGCTGATGTGGCATCTCGACTTCTTCGACGCGCAGCTGCTGGCGCAGAACGTGCTGGCCGGCATCGACAGCTTTCCGCTGCTGGCCGTGCCCTTCTTCGTGCTGGCCGGCGAGCTGATGAACGCGGGCGGCCTGTCGCGGCGCATCATCGACTTGGCGCAGGCCTTCTTCGGTCACATTCGCGGTGGCCTCGGACTGGTCGCGATCGGCGCCGCGATCATGCTGGCGAGCATGTCGGGCTCGGCGATTGCCGACACCGCCGCGCTGGCGACGCTGCTGCTGCCGATGATGCGGCGACAGAACTATCCGGAAGGCCCTTCGGCGGGTCTCATCGCGGCGGGCGGCATCATTGCGCCGATAATTCCGCCGTCGATGCCGATGGTCATCTATGGCGTCACCACCGGCACCTCGATCACCAAGCTGTTCCTGGGCGGCATCGTGCCCGGCGTGCTGATGGGCATCGCCCTGATCTTCGCCTGGCGCTGGGTGCAGCGCGGCCAGGACTTCGCCGTCGCGCCGCGCCAGCCGTGGAGCGCGCGGGTCAAGGTGCTCGCCTCCTGTGTATGGGCGCTGATGTTGCCGGTCATCATCGTCGGCGGTCTGCGCGGCGGCATCTTCACGCCGACCGAGGCGGCCGTGGTCGCCGCGGTCTATGCGCTGTTCGTCGCCACCGTGGTGTATCGCGAGCTCGACTTCACGGGCCTGTACCACGTCCTGGTCGCCGCCTCGCGCACTACCGCGGTGGTGATGTTCCTGTGCGGCGCGGCGACGGCTTCGGCGTACATGATCACGCTCGCCGACCTGCCCTCTGAGCTGGCCGAGTCGCTGGCGCCGGTGATGAGCGATCCTCGACTGTTCATGGTCGCGGTGGTGGTGTTCCTGCTGCTGTTCGGCATGGTCATGGACCTGACGCCGGCGATCCTGATCCTCGGCCCGGTGCTCGCGCCGCTGGCGGTCAAGGCCGGTATCGACCCGGTGTATTTTGGCGTCATTTTCATCCTGACCGGTTCGATCGGCCTCATCACGCCGCCGGTGGGCACCGTGCTCAACGTGGTCTCCGGCGTGGGACGCTTGCGCATGGAGACGGCGGTCACCGGCATCGTTCCCTTCCTCACCATCTACCTGATCCTGCTCGGCCTGCTGATTGCCTTCCCGGCCATCGTCACCGCGCCGCTTGCCTGGATGTCCTGATCCACCCACACCACCAGTCTGGAGACCACCCCATGAAGATCCTCCGCCGCACCCTCATCGCCCTCACCACCGCTGCGCTGCTCGGCGCGGGCGCAGTCGGCAGTGCCTCCGCCGCCGACGTCAAGTCGCGCATGATCCGCTTCGGCTACGGCCTGACCGAAGACACCAACCAGGGCCGCGCAACGAGACGCTTCGTCGCGGAGGTGGCGAAACTGTCGGACGGCAAGCTCAAGGTGCGCGCCTTCGGCGCCGCGAGCCTGGGCTCGGACGTGCAGATGCAGAACGCCCTGATCGGTGGCGCGCAGGAGATGATGGTGGGCTCGACCGCCACGCTGGTGGGCATCACGCCCGAGATGGCGCTGTGGGACACGCCTTTCCTGTTCGCCAACGAGAAGGAGGCCGACGCGGTCCTCGACGGTCCGGTTGGCCAGAAGCTGCTCGACAAGCTGCAGGAGAAGGGCCTGGTCGGGCTGGTGTACTGGGAAAACGGCTTCCGCAACCTCACCAACAACAAGCGCTCGGTCAACACCCTGGAGGACCTGGGTGGGATCAAGCTGCGGGTGATGCAGAACAACGTCTTCCTCGATACCTTCAGGACGCTGGGCGCGAATGCGATTCCGCTGTCGTTCTCGGAACTCTTCACCGCGCTCGAGACGCAGGCGGTCGACGGCCAGGAGAACCCGTTCAACACCATCCTCACGAGCAAGTTCTACGAGGTGCAGAAGTACCTGACCGTGACCAATCACGTGTACAGCCCGTGGGTGATGCTCGCCAGCAAGAAGTGGTGGGACGGGCTGAGCAAGGATGAGCAGGACATCCTGATGCAGGCTGCGCGCAGCGCGCGCGATTTCGAGCGCCAGGATACGCGCGAGGAGGCCGCCCGGGCCCTGGGCGAGCTCGAAAGCAAGGGGATGACGGTCAATACGCTGACGGACGCCGAGGTGCAGCGCATGCGCGAGAAGATCGAGCCGATCACGCAGAAGGTCGCCGCCGACGTCGGCGCCGAGTTGTGGAACGAGGTGCAGCAGGAACTCGCCAAGGTACGCGCGCAGTAAGTCCCCTGGATGCGGTGCATGCGCCGCGGATCGACGAAGACCGGCTGCGGCCGGTTTCGTCTTTCCGGGTGCTGCCCGCGAAGGCGCGCCAGCAGCCCCCGATCGATGCGGGCGCGGTCGATCATGGCGTGGAATTGTGCAGGCAAGATGAGAGAATGGCGGCAGCGGGGCCGGACTCACGCGCACCTCCGGCGCCGCCTTGTTCAAACCACGCGCTTGATGAAATGCCACACTTGCTTATTGTTGAAGACGACGAGCTCCTGCGCGATGGCCTGTCTGCGCTCCTGCAGCGAGCAGGCCATCGGGTCTCCGGTGCCGAGTCCGGGGAGCGGGCGCTGCAGTTGCTCGGCGACCGCGGCTATGACGGGATCGTGCTCGATCTCGGCTTGCCGGGGATCGGGGGGCTGGAGGTCTTGAGGCGTGTGCGGGCCGAGCAGGTCGCCCTCCCGGTGCTGATCCTCACCGCGCGTGACGGTGTGGAGAGCCGTGTCAAGGGTCTGAAGGCGGGGGCGGACGATTACCTCACCAAGCCATTCGACACGCAGGAGTTGCTCGCGCGCATCCAGGCGATGCTGCGCCGGGCGGGCCTGCCGGCCTTCGGCACCTCCGCGCCGCCAGCGCCGAGCGCCGGCGAACTGCGCATCGAGGACGGGCTGGCGCGTGCCTGGGTCGGGACGACGGCGGTGGACCTCACCCGCCGCGAGTGGGTGCTGCTCAGGCTGCTCAAGCAGCATGCCGGGCAGGTCGTGAGTCGCGAGATGGTGTTGTCGGCGTGGCAGGCCGATGAGTCGGGCGAGGCCGGCACGGGTGAACAGGGCGGAACGCACTCGAACGCGGTGGAGGTCTACGTGCACCGTTTACGGCGCAAGCTCGGTGAACGCTCGCCCGCGATCCGCAACATCCGCGGCCTGGGCTACATGCTGGACTCGGCGTCACAGTAGGGATCGGCCGCCGATGCGCGACGCTGGACGACTTTCGCTTCGCCGCCAGTTGCTGCTGTGGCTGCTGCTTCCGCAGCTTGCGCTGTGGGCAGCGGGCGGCCTGCTCGCCTACCGTTTCGCGCTCGGCACCGCGGAGGAGGGCATCGACCGTGCGCTCGCGCAGTCGGTCCGCGCCCTCGCCCGCCAGGTCAAACCGCTCGGGGCGGGCCTGCTGATCGACTTTCCGCGCGCGGCGCAGGACATCCTGCAGCAGGATCCCGAGGATCCGCTGCTCTACATGGTCTCGTCGCCGCCGGGGCGCTTTCTGCTCGGCAACCCGCAATTGCCCCAGCTGCCGCAGCCCGAACCCGCGTTCACGCAGGTCGGCGTGCCGCACTTCTATGGTGGCAGTCTGGGCGAGTTGCCCTTGCGGCTGGTGGCGCTCGATCTGGACTACGGCGAACCCGGCTCGCCGCAGCGGCTGCGCGTACAGGTGGGAAAGAGCTTTGCGGTGCAGGAACAGATCGCGCGTCAGCTCGTGGCCGACATGCTCGTCCCGCTGCTCGTGCTCGGCGGCCTGCTCAGCCTGCTCGTGCATGCGGGCGTCCGGCGGGGACTGGCGCCCCTGCGCCGGCTGACGATGCAGATCGAGGACAGGTCGGTCGAGGCCCTGTCGCCGCTGCGTGTCACGGAAGCGCCGACCGAGGTGCATGCCCTGGTGCGCGCGATCAACGGCCTGCTCGAGGCCGTCTCGCGCAGCCTCAACCAGGAACGGCGGTTCCTGAACGACGCTGCCCATCAGATGCGGACGCCACTGGCGGGACTGATCAACCAGGCCGAGCTCGCACAGGCCGACTGCAGCGACCCGGTGGTTGCGGCACGCCTGGAAAAGGTGCTCACCGGCGCGCGCCGCAGCGCGCATCTGCTGCACCAGCTGCTCACGCTCGCGCGCAGCGAAAGCCGCCAGTCGGTGCAGACGCTCGACCTCGCCGAACTGGCGCGCGACCTCGCTCGCGTGTGGACGCCGCGCGCGCTCGCCGCGCACATCGATCTCGGATACGAAGGGCTGACGCAGCTCGCGATCGAGGGCGATGCGCTGCAGTTGCGCGAGGCGCTGACCAACATGATCGACAATGCCTTGCGCTACGTCCCGGCCGGAGGCCGGGTCACGCTGCGCGTGGGCGAGACCCCGAGCATGGCCCTGCTGATGGTCGAGGATGACGGCCCGGGTGTTGCCGCGCAGGACCGCGAGCACCTCTTCGAGCGCTTCTGGCGCGGAAATGGCACGCTCGCGGAAGGCTGCGGGCTCGGGCTGGCGATCGTGCGCGAGATCGCGGCGCGTCATGGTGGCCGCGCCCTTGCCGAGCCGGTCCACCCGCACGGCCTGCGCATCGTGCTGCAGCTGCCGCGGACGGGCTCGACGCTTCCGGTCACGCCGCTGCCGGCGCCGCACGGGGACGAGCGCTAGCGCCAGCGCGGCTTCACCCCCGGCGTCTGGCCGCCGGCCGCGTTCAGGCGACGCGCACGCCGTCGTCGCGCGCGAACCAGCTCGTGTGCGCGGTATCGATGCCCAGGCCGACATGGTCGCCGGGCTGCATGCGAAGCTGCGGTGGCGTGCGCACGGTGATCTCGCCAGCCTCGGTGTGCACCACGACGTAGGTGTCGGCACCGGTGGGTTCCACAACTGCGACCTCGCCCCGCCACGGCGCGTCGGCGTTGAACACGATGTGTTCCGGACGCAGGCCCAGCAGCAGGCCCTCGCCCGCCTGCGGCGGCGCGGACAGATCGAGCTCCGCGCCCTTGATCGCAAAGCCGCGCGCGCTTGCACGACCCTCGACCAGGTTCATCGTGGGTGATCCGATGAAGGTTGCCACATAGGTGTTGGCGGGGCGGTTGTAGATCTCCTCGGGCGTACCGAGCTGTTGCAGCACGCCACCCTTCATCACCGCGATGCGGTTCCCCAGCGTCATCGCTTCGATCTGGTCGTGGGTCACATACACGCTGGTGATGCCGCTGACCTGGTGCAGGCGCTTGATCTCGGCGCGCATTTCCACCCGCAGCTTGGCGTCGAGGTTGGAGAGCGGCTCGTCGAACAGGAACAACTGCGGCTTGCGGGCCAGCGCCCGCCCCATCGCGACGCGCTGACGCTGGCCGCCGGAGAGCTGGCTGGGGCGGCGATCGAGCAGGTGCTCGATCTGCAGCATTGCCGCCACCTCGCCGATGCGGCGGTCGCGCTCGGCCTTGGGCACCTTGCGCATCTCGAGGGCAAAGCCGATGTTGTCGGCGACGCTCATGGTCGGGTAGAGCGCATAGCTCTGGAAGACCATCGCGATGTCGCGGCGCGACGGCGGCACACCGATGACGTCGGTGCCGCCGATGCGCACCGCACCTTCGGTCGGATCCTCCAGCCCGGCAATGATGTTGAGCAGGGTGGACTTGCCGCAGCCCGAGGGGCCGACGAGGATCAGAAACTCCCCGGGTGCGACCGCGATGTCGATCTTCTTCAGTACTTCGACGGACTTGCCGCCCTTGCCGAAGCACTTGCGCACGCCCTGAATGTCCAGTGCAGATGCCATGATTTCCGTTTCCTATGAATGCGTTGACCGGGGGAGGGCGTTCAGCCCTTCACCGCACCGGCGGTCAGGCCGCGGACGAAGAAGCGTCCGGCGAGCGCGTAGATTGCGATCGTGGGCAGCGCGGCAATCAATGCGCCGGCCATGTCGACGTTGTAGGCCTTCACGCTGCTGGTGGTGTTGGCGAGGTTGTTCAGGCCCACGGTGACCGGCTTCGAGTCTGCACCGCTGAACGCGACACCGAACAGAAAGTCGTTCCAGATCTGGGTGAACTGCCAGATCAGGGTGACCATCGCGATCGGAGTCGAGATCGGCACGATGATGCGGAAGAAGATCTGCCAGAAGCCGGCGCCGTCCAGGCGTGCGGCATTGAGCAGTTCGCCCGGCACCGCCGCGTAGTAGTTGCGGAAGAACAGCGTCGTGCTCGGCAGCCCTGCCAGGCAGTGCACCAGAATCAGGCCGCCGATCGAGCTCGACAGGCCCAACCAGCCCAGAACCTGGCTCATCGGCAGCAGCACCACCTGGAAGGGCATGAACACGCCGAACAGCAGCAGCGCGAAGAAGGTCTCGCTGCCGCGGAACTTCCACAGGCTGAGCACGTAGCCGTTGAGGGCGCCCCACGCGGTCGAGATCAGCACCGCCGGGATCGACATCATCACCGAGTTCCAGAAGAACGGTGCCAGGCCGCGACAATCCGCGCCGGTGCAGGCGCTCGACCAGGCCGTGCTCCAGGCCGAGAAGTCGAGCGTCGAGGGCAGGCTCAGCAGGTTGCCGCCGCGGATCTGTTCGGCGTCCTTCAGCGAGGTCACCAGCATCACGTAGGCGGGCGCGAGGAAGAGGGCCGCGCCGACGAGCAGGGTGCCCACCAGCAGCCAGCGGCCGCTGCGCGCGGCGAGGGTCTTATCGGTCATGGGGCTTGCTCCGCAATTCGCTGTACAGGTAGGGCACGACGATCGCCGCCACGGTGACGAGCATGATGGTCGCGCTCGCCGCGCCGAGGCCGATCTGGCCGCGGGTGAAGCTCATCGCGAACATGAAGGTCGCCGGTACGTCGGTGGCGTAGCCGGGACCGCCGCCGGTGAGGGCCATGATCAGGTCGAAGCTCTTGATCGCCAGGTGTGACAACACCATCAGCGTGGAAAAGAACACCGGACCGAGCGCGGGGAGCACGATGCGCAGGTAGATGCGCGGCAGCGAAGCACCGTCGATCTGCGCCGCCTTGATGATGCTGTCGTCGATGCCGCGCAGGCCGGCCAGGAACAGTGCCATCGCGAAGCCCGCCGATTGCCAGACGCCGGCGATCACGACGCAGTAGATCGCCATGTCCGACTGCACCAGCCAGTCGAAGGTGAAGCTGCTCCAACCCATCTCCTGGACCAGCTTCTGCAGACCGTCGCTGGGATTCAGGATCCATTTCCAGGCCGTGCCGGTGACCACGAAGGACAGCGCCATCGGGTACAGGAAGGTGGTACGGATGAAGCCTTCGCCGCGCACCTTCTGGTCGAGCAGTATTGCGAGGAAGATGCCGATGGCCATCGAGCCGCCGACGTAGAGGGTGCCGAAGATGCCCAGGTTCCTCAGCGCCACCCACCAGCGATCCATCTCCCACAGGCGCTCGTAGTGGGCAAGGCCGACCAGCTCATAGTTGGGAAGCATGCGCGAGGCGGTCACCGACAGCACGCCGTTCCAGATCATGAAGCCGTAAATGAAGGCCAGCCCTAGCACGAAGGCCGGTGCCAGCACCAGCTTCGGCAGCAGCCGATCGTAGTCTTTTGTCATTGCTCTCTCCGCGCGCCGCCCGCCTCGTTCAGATCATGCGGGCCGCGGCGGCGATGCGCTTGACCGCCTCGTCGACGCTGATGCGGTCGTCGTTCCAGAACTGGCTCACGGCGTCCTTGATCGCCCCTTCGGCCGACGGCGTGACGGCCATGCTGTGCGCAATCGACGGCACCAGGGTGCCGCGTTCGGCGGAAGCGGCGAAGTCACGCGCGGACAGCTTGGCGCAGTCGTCGAACTTGCCCATGTCCATGTTCAGGCGCACCGGGATGGAGCCCTTGTTGAGGTTGAACACCTCCTGGAAGTCAGCGCTCATGAGCGCCGAGGCCAGGTCGGCCTGAGCCTGCTGCGCGCCCTTGTCGCGCAGCTGGAACATCGCGAAGGAGTCGACATTGAAGGTGAAGGATTCGGCGGTACCGGGCGCCGCGGTGCACAGGAAGTCCTTGCCGGGCACCTTGCCGGCGGCGACGAGTTCCCCCTTCGCCCAGTCGCCCATGAACTGGAAGCCGGCCTTGCCTTGCATCAGGAGCGCGGTGGCAAGGTTCCAGTCGCGACCGGGAGCGGCGGCGTCGGTGTAGGCCTTGATGCGGCGGAAGGTCTCCAGCGCCAGCTTCATGGTGTCGCTGGCGAGCGCCTGCGGGTCGAGGCTGACGAGGGCGTTGCGGTAGAAGTCGGCGCCGCCGATGCCGAGCACCACCGATTCGAAGGTGGTGAAGTCCTGCCAGTTCTGGCCGCCGTGGGCGACCGCGATCAGGCCGGCCGCCTTGAGCTTGTCGGCGGCGGCGAAGAATTCGTCAAACGTCGTCGGCATGGACTCGACGCCGGCCAGGGAGAGGGCCTCGGGGCTCGCCCACAACCAGTTCACGCGGTGTACGTTGACCGGCGCGGCGACATAGCTGCCCTTGTACTTCATGACCCCGGCAATCACGTCGGGGAGCAGGGCGTCCCAGTTCTCGGCCCTGGCGACGCCATCGAGCGTACCCAGCACGCCCTCCATCGCCCATTCCTGGATGGCGGGCCCCTTGATCTGCGCGGCGACCGGCGCGTTGCCCGACATCACGCGGCTCTTGAGCACGGTCGTGGCGTTGTCGCCGCCGCCGCCCGCCACGGCAAAGTCCTTCCAGGTGTGTCCCTTGGCCTGCATCATGTCCTTGAGGGCAGCCGCCGAGCGGGCCTCACCACCCGAGGTCCAGTAGTGCAGCACTTCCAGGTCGGCGGCGGCGGCGTTGATGGAAAAGGCAGTCGAGGCGGCAAGGGCGAGGGTCTTGATGTTCATGAGATGTCTCCTTTCTTTTGGGGGGCCCTTCCGTGTGGAAGGGGGTCGAATCCGGTCACAGCCGCATTCAACGGCTTTAAGTATTCATTAATTAATCTTGTGATGCACGCTGGGGTAAACCCGCATGCAGCTGCTTGCTGTCCGCGCGGCCCTGTCGCGCGCGTGAGCGGCGCGGCGACTTTCCGGCGTCGAACTTGACAGCGCGATGCATGCATATTCATGAAGTAAAGCTTGCTTATCTAGAAGGTCGAGGCCATGGCGTCGCAGTCCGCAGAATGCAGGTCGTTCGTACCGTCCGCGCCACGGCCATCGTCGCCTGTGCCGCAGCCCGGGCCCGCCCGGGCACAGCGCGAAGCGGACGAGAAGGCGCAGCACCGCTTGCCGCGCTTCAGGGTGACGGCCGGCCGCTTCGGCGGCATCGACGGGGTGATGCTCATCGACGTTCCCGAGGGTGCCCATGTGATCCTCGCGCAACGCGGTGCCACCTTGCTCGACTGGTGCGTTCCCTTCGGCGGCGGGATGCTGTCGCTGACCGACGGCTACCGCTCGCGCATCGAGCTGTCCTGCAGGACGGCGTGCGCAACGGGCTGATGGCGCCGTTTACCAATCGCATTGCGGCCGGGCGCTATCGCTTCGGGCGCCGTGAGAACGACCTGCTGCCCGGCGTCGAGGAGGACAAGCGCCTGATCCATCATGGCTTTCTACGCGAACTCGATCTCGAGCTGGGCGGTGCGCGCGAGCGTGAAGACGGTGCCCAGGTGCTGTTCGTGAGTGACGCCATCCAGCCCGGTGTGTTTCCGGGTTATCCGTTCGCACTGGCGCTGCATGTGCTCGTGCGCTTCGGGCTGGACGGGCTGTCGCTGGTGGTGACGGCCACCAACCTCGACCACGTGACTGCCCCGGATGCCGCGGGCTGGCGTCCCTGTTTCCGCTTCGGCGAGGACACCGTCGACGAGCTGGAGCTGCAGGTGCCGGCCTCGCAAGCCATCCTCACCGATGCCGAGCTGCTGCCCCTGCCGGGCGAAACCGCATACGCGCCGATCGCGAGCCGGCCGGAGCTGGATTTTCGTGCCGGGCGCGCGCTCG
>Ga0116142_10004178_pt1 | contig 13927 bp, 14 predicted proteins | sample AD_UKC033_MetaG_FD_89785 | JGI IMG/M metagenome (GOLD analysis project Ga0116142, IMG submission 89785) | Active sludge microbial communities of municipal wastewater-treating anaerobic digesters from USA - AD_UKC033_MetaG | ecosystem: Engineered > Bioreactor > Anaerobic > Digestate | place: USA... | reverse complement strand
GGTGGCGGCCATGGCGCCCACGAGCACAAGGAGAAACGACGCCAAGGCAGTGACAATGTAGAGTATCAACCGCATATCCGGTCACTTCCCTCGTATCGGACGCGTTCCGGTGCGCTGGGCTTGGCGCGCGCCCTTCGCGCCGTCCGCGAAGGCGGCGCCGCGCCCCCTGCCGCTCGCCAGTTCGTCGACCAACTTCTGTTCCTCCTTCCGCACAAAATCCTCATAGGCCGCCTTGGTGCGGTCCTCGAGTTTCTCCGCGACGCGCCTGCCCTTTACCGCCTCCTCGAGTTCCTTGCGTTGGCCGGTGGCCGTGCGTTCGAGGGAGCGGATTTCCGCGTCCTTGCGCACGGCGAGTCGGGCGAGATGCCGCTCGAACTGATAATACCTTCGGACGTCGCTCGCGTCGAATGTCTCGCGCAGCAGCGCGCCCGCCCGCATCAGCGTCTCCTTTTGTTCCTCGGCGATGGCCGCGCGCTGATTCCTGGCGGCGTAGATCTTGCCGCGGGTCGCGGCGAGCGCCTGTGCCTTCAATTCCTCGACGCGCTTGCGCACACGCAGGAGCGTCGCAAAATGCCCTGGCTTCCGGTGCGGCACGTTATGCTTCTCCCAGCGCCGCGCGCATGTACGCCTCGATCTCCGCGAAATCGAAGCGCTCGTGAAGCCCTTGCTTCAGGAAGGCGCGGATGCCCGGCATCAGTCGCAGCGCCCGGTCAATCTCGGGATTGCTCCCCGGCGCGTATGCGCCGATGTTCACGAGGTCTTCCGCGTCCCGGTAGGTGGCGAGCACCGCCTGGATGCGCGCCGCCAGTTCGCGGTGCGTCTCTCCGGTGACGTCAATCATGGTCCGGCTGACGCTCTGGTTCACGTCCACGGCGGGATACTGCCCCCGCGTCGCAAGGTCGCGCGACAACGCGACGTGGCCGTCGAGAATGCTGCGCACCGCGTCGCCCACAGGGTCGTTCAGGTCGTCCGCTTCGACCAGCACCGCGTAAAAGCCGGTGATGCTGCCGCGTTCGGACATGCCAGCGCGTTCGAGCAGCTTCGGCAGCAGCGCATACACGGACGGCGGATATCCCTTGGTCGTCGGCGGTTCGCCGACGGCCAAGCCGACTTCCCGCTGCGCCATGGCGAATCGCGTCACCGAATCCATCATCAGCATGACGTCCGCCCCCTGGTCCCGGAACCACTCGGCGATGGCGGTGGCCATGAACGCGCCGTTCAGCCGCTGCAGGGCGGGTCCGTCCGACGTGGCCACCACGACCACGGACCGGGCCAGTCCCTCGTCCCCGAGGTCGCCCTCGATGAAATCGCGCACTTCCCGGCCCCGTTCGCCGATGAGGGCGATTACGTTGACATCCGCGTTGGTGTTGCGCGCGATCATGCCGATGAGTTTGCTCTTGCCGATGCCGCTGCCGGACATGATACCGACGCGCTGCCCCTTGCCGCAGGTGAGGCAGGCGTCAATGGCGCGAATCCCGGTCACTATCGGCTCGGTAATCCGACGGCGGCGCAACGGATGCGGCGCGGCCACCCGCAACGGGGCCTGCGCCGCCCAGCGCGGCGGCGGTCCGCCGTCCAGCGGCCTTCCCATACTGTCGATGACCCGGCCCAGCAATTCCGGCCCGACGTGGGCCAGTTGCGGACGAAACGTGGGAATCAGCAGGCTGCCGGGGCCGATACCGCGCGTGTCGCTCAGCGGCATCAACAGGATGCGCCCCTCGCGGAATCCCACGACCTCGACCGGCAGGCGCGCCGGGGATCGAACACCCCGGTCCCGCGTGCGCGCGGCGGGCGCCACGTAGCATAAGTCGCCGATATTCATGTGCGGTCCGGTGGCCTGAATGGTCAAGCCGACCACGTCAACGACCTTCCCGTAAGCCGAAAGCGGGACGGCGGTGTCCAAACGCTCATGATACCGCTGTAGATTGATGGCGGCCATGACTGCTAATCCGCAAGTTCTTCAAACACTTTTTCGAGCAGGTGTTCGAGCCGCGCGTCCACGTGGAGCGTCTCCGTCTCGACCACGCAGCCGCCCCGCGTCACGTTCTCGTCCGCCTCGATAACCAGTTCGCCCACCGACTTGAATTCCTCGAGCACCGAAACCTCCTGGGTGCGCATGGTATCGAGGTCCGTCGGATGCACCAGAACGGTTACCCGCGCGCGATCCGACACGCATTGCAGGGCGCGGCGCGCGGTGCGCGCCACCAGATCGGGGTCGGTCCGTATCTCGCGCCCGAGCACGCGCTCGGCGATACGCCTCACGAGGTGCAACACCTGCGGTTCGAGCGAGGCAAGAAATTCGTCATGGGCGAGTCGAATGGCCTGCGCGGCGGCGGCCAGCGTATCGGTCGCGCCGGCGACGGATTCCAGGAATTCGCGGTGGCCGGCCTCGAAGCCGCGTCGCCGCCCTTCGGCGAAGGCTTCCCGTACCTTTGATTCGGCTTCGGCGCGAACGTCGGCGAGGAGCGCCGCGCGCATGGCGGCGGGGTCAAGGTTCAGGGAATCACTGTCGAGCGCGGCGAGGAGTTCCCGTGAGAGGTCCTCGAGCGGCTCGCGCTCGTAAGGCGCGATCTCCCGCGCGTCGGCCGCTCGCTTGAACACTTTGCCCATCGTGAACCGCTCTCCGCCCGTGTTTCGAGGCGTCTACACCAGGATTTCGTCCTCGTCGGCCCCGCCGCGTCCGTGAATTACGATTTCGCCGGCCTCCTCGAGACGCCGGATCACGCTGACAAACCGCTGCTGGGCCTCTTCCACGTTCCGCAGCCGCACCGGACCCATGAAGTCGATTTCTTCCTTAATCATTTCCCGCGCGCGCTCGGACATGTTGCGGAAAATCTTCTCCTGCACGTCGTCGTTCGCCGACTTCAGCGCGAGCGCGAGGTCCTTCGTCTCGATTTCGCGCAGCGCCTTTTGAATGCCGCTGTCCTCGACGTGGACCAGATCCTCGAAGGTGAACATGAGCCGGGCGATCTCGTCCGCAAGCTGCGGATCGCGCTCCTCCAGCTCCGACATGATTGTTTTCTCGGTCGAGCGCTCGGTGCGGTTCAAGATTTCCGCCACTTCTTTCACGCCGCCCGCGAACGTGAAGCCCTGGCTGAATATCGCCGCCATCTTGCGCTCGAGTACCCGCTCGACCTCGCGCACGATCTCGGGCGGCGTGCGGTCCATCGTGGCGATCCGCATCACCACTTCGGCCTGCACGCTCTGCGGCAGGGAGGCAATAACGATCGCCGACGTCTGCGGCGGGAGGTGCGCGAGGATGAGCGAAATCGTCTGCGGATGCTCGTCCTGGATGAAGCTCGATATCTGGGCCGGGTCCGCCTTCTTGAGAAACTGAAACGGGACTTCCTGTAGGCTCGTTTGCAGGCGGTTCAGAATATCGAACGCCTTTTCCGCTCCGAAGGTCTTCTCCAGCAGGTCGCGCGCGAATTCGATGCCGCCTTGGGTCAGGAAACGACGCCCGACCGCCATCTGGAAGAACTCCTCGACCACCGTCTGGCGCACCTCGGGCTCGACGGGGCCGAGACTCGACAGATCGAGCGTGATCCGCTCGATCTCCTCGTCGCTCATTTGCCCGAGCACACGGCTTGCGCTCTCCGGGCCGAGACTGGCCAGGAAAATAGCCACCTTGCGCCGCCCATCGAGTACGGGCGTCTCCGCGTGTTTGCGTGCCACCGCCGTCTGTTAATCCTCTTCTTCCAGCATCCACGTCCGCAGCAGCGCGCTGACCGTTTCCGGTTCATCGCGCGACATGCGCCCGACCTCCTGAGTCACCTCCTGCATTCGCAGTTCCTCGGGCGACGCCTTCGGCGTTTCGAGGCGGGGCGCCTCTTCGTCCTCGGCGGTCTCGACGGCCCGCCGCAGAAACGCCCGGATCAGCAGGAAACCGAGGCCGATAAGCAGGACCTGCCCGACGAACCAGAGCCGGTCCAGCCAGGGCGCCCAACTCGCCAGCGTCAGCGCTTCCCGCACGCCTGCCGCCGCAACCGCCGTATCCACCTGGAACGGATGGTCGTGCAGGATGACCTCCGTCTCGACTTCGCCTTCGCCCACCGCCATGCGCGCCAAATCACTGTAGGTCTTCTTGCGCGCGTCGGACAAGCCGATGTACGTCTTTGAGGAGTTGCCTTGCGCGTCCCGTTCCTCTTCGTAATCGCCCTCGACCACGAGGCCGACCATGTATTTTATCACGTTTCCGGGCCCCGACTTGGTCGTTGTGCGCGTGTACGACGGTTCGAGGTTCTCGATGGTCTCCGAGGTCTCCTCCTGATGGCGCGTGCCGCCGGTCGTCGCCGCCTCCGCGATGTTCGCCATCACGCCCGGCGCGCCTTCCGGCGGGGTGTCCGTCGTCGTCATCGTCGTCGAGGTCGTGTACGAACTGATGACCGGGCCCTCCTCCGCCTTCTCCTGCGTGACCTCCTTCTCGTCGAAGTCCACCTGCGCGCTCACGCGCACCGTCGCCCGCACTCCCATTTCGCGCAGGCTCTCGAGCACGCGCGCCTCGCGCTCCCGCTCCAACGCGACGATATACTCGCGCTTCGAGTTGGCAATAGACGCGAACTTGCTGTCTGGCGGCGAGACCAGCACCTCGCCCGAGGTTGTCATGATGGTGATATGGTCCTTGTCAAGACTCGGACCGCCCCCCTGCGCCACCAGATTGAGAATGCCCTTGATTTCATCCGGGCGCAGCCGCCGGTTGGTCTGCAAGGTGACCAGGGCCTCGGCGGGCCGCTCGTCCCGCCGGAATAATTCCGCCCGCGCCTCGCGGATGATGACGCGGGAATAGTCGATGAAATCAAAATCGTTCAGGACCGCTTCGAGTTCCCCTTGCACCGCCCGCATGAACTGCACGTCCTGAAGATACCGGTTCGTCATCAGGTCCGTTTCATCGAACAGTTCGAAGCCGGGGGATCGCCCGCGGTCCACGGGCAGGTTTCGTTCCGCGAGCAGGAGGCGCGCCTCGCTCAGGGACGACAGCGGCACCTCGATGCCGCGGCCGCCGTCGCGCAGCCGGTGGGATATGCCCTGGTCGTCCAGTACGCCGCGAATGGTGCTCAGCGCCTTTGCGTCCACGCTTTCGGTGAGGGTCACGTACTGGGGCCGGCTGCCCATGATGACCACAACGATGATGATAATCGACGCCGCAACGCCCCAGAGCGCGATACTGACGCGCGCACTGAGGGTGAGTTGCCGCCACGTCGCGGCGATCCCGGCCGCCAACTGCCGCAAGAAATCCACGGACTCATTCCTCTCGCCGGGCGCGTCCCGTGCGCATCGCGCCGCACACCGCGCCCGTCGGTCACGTTACCGCCCACGTCACCGTGTTTTCTTGCGCCCTTGTCGCGACGCCCGAGCCGCGCCACGCCCCGCAACGCCGTGGCGCGCCCTGCCGGCGCGACAAACCCACCGACGCCGCGGCCTGCACCGGCCGCGACGCCCGAAAAGGCGATTAAACTCGTATCTCCGCCTGCAACCGGCCGACGCCCAGCACGGCACGCCCGCCGGTCCATTCGCGTCGGGGCCGCCACCTGGTCCCGACGCCGCTATCGCTCCACCAAGCGAAGCATATCGAGGCATGGCGCGATGGGCGGTCCATGGACCGCGCGGCCCGCGTCACACCTGCATCCGCATAATCTCTTCGTAGGCCGTGACCACCTTGTTCCGCACCGTCATCATGGTCTGGAACGCCAAGTCCGCCTTCTCGACGGCGACCATCGCCTCGGTCACGTCCGTGATCTCGCCCGCCACGAGTTTCTTGATGGTGTTGTCCGCTTCCGTTTGCAGATTGCGCACCTCGGCAACGGCCTCGGCCAGCATGTCCTTGAACGAGACATCCTCCGCGCCATGGGGGCGCACCCGGGGCTGACGCAGTTGTGTCGCCTCGGTTTCGAGGCGTCGCAACCCCAAGTCAGTCCGTTGGATGGGCGTGTCCACGCCGCGCTGCCTCCATTATGCCGAGATGATCTCGAGCGCCCGCTCGTGCATCCGCGTCCCGGTGACCAGCACCGCGACATTCGCTTCATACGCGCGCTGCGCCGCGACCAAGTCTACCATTTCCACCGCCAGATTCACATTCGGATAACTTACGTAGCCGCCGGCGTCCGCGTCCGGGTGGCCCGGTTGGAACACCTGCCGGAACGGCGACGGGTCATGCGCCACGCGCTTCACCTCGACGCCGAGGCGCTCGAGGTTCGACCCGGAACGAAGCTCCTCGCCCCGCAAAATGACCATCTGGCGGCGAAACGCGCCGCCTTCCGGCGTGCGGGTCGTCGTCGCGTTCGCGATGTTGTTCGCGATGACGTTCATCCGCGTGCGCTGCGCCCGGAGGCCGCTTACGGCGATTTCTCTCGCGGACACCTGTTCCAGCATGTCAACAATCCTTAACGCAGGTTGTCGAGCATGGTCCTGTATGACCGATATTGCTTAGTCAGCAGGGCCGAATACGTTACGTAACGTCCCCGGTTTTCCGCCAGCTTCGCCAACTGGTCATCCAAGTCCACTGCATTGTAGTCATTTTTTGACAAAAATGCAAGACCTTCGAATTTCGGGCGATGCGACCGGTACTCGAGGTGCCGAACCTGGGTCGTGCGGAGATCGACGTGGTCCCGGCCCTCGAGTGCGCGGCGCAAGGTGGCTTGGAAGTCCAGTTCCGTCGGTGCGAATCGCGGGGTATCGGCGTTGGCGATGTTGTTCGCGAGGATGCGGTGATTGGTGGCGCTCACCTTCAGCCCCTCGATCAACATCCGATCCGCGCTCACACCGGCGAAGACTTGCACGGAATTACTTGCCTCCTCTTGGGGACACCCACTGTGCCGGATCATGGAAAGCAACCGTTGTGCCATGTGGGCCGATAGTCGCAACATATTGCGAAATAAGGGGTTAGAAGGTCGCGGCATCGATGGGCGGACCGCGCCGCGCGGCAAGACCGTGCAGCAGTCCGGCAGATTCTGCCCAAATCCGGGCGCGCTCCCGGGAATGGACGGTATGGACGATATGGATAAGCGACCAAACTGAGGGCTGCTGGGTCACTCGGAGCGGAAGACGATTCCCGCGCCGTCGGCCGCCCCGGAAACAATGATTTCGCCCTCGCAGCCTGTGGCGTCCCGGTACGCCGGCAGCAGCCGCGCGCCGAAATCACCCGCGTGGGCCTTCTCGACCAAGTTGATGCTGCAACCGCCGAATCCGGCGCCGGTCATGCGCGCGCCGAGACAGCCCGGCAGGTCCCGGGCGATGCGGGTGATGGCGTCCAGTTCCGGGCAGGTCACTGCGTAATCCTCGCGGAGGCTGGCGTCCGACGCCGTCATCAGTTCGCCGAGTCGGGCCATTTCGCCCCGCTGCATGGCCTCGCGCGCCGCCAGCGTGCGCGCGTTTTCCGTGATGACGTGCCGGGCGCGGCGGAACGCCTCGAGACGCATGTCCTTGGCCGCCGTCTCCAGGTGGTCGAGCGTGAAGTCGCGCAGGTGCGTGCCGGGCTTCCCGGTAGCGCGACGGATTGCCTCGACCGCCTCGCGGCACTCCGCGACCCGCTCGTTGTACTTCGAGGCGGTGAGCCCCCGCGAGATGCCCGTGTTCGCGATGACGAAGGTGGTGGTTTCGCCCGTAATGGGGACGAGCTCGTGGTCGAAGCCGCGGCAATCGAGAAAGAGGGCGTGGCCCGCGCGGCCCATGCGCGAGATGAACTGGTCCATGATCCCCGTGCTCAGGCCCAGAAACCGGTTCTCGACCCGCTGGCCCAGGCGCGCCGCCTCCGCGCCGTCGAGTTGGAAGCCGCCCAGCGCCTCGAAGAGCGTCAAGGCGGCCATTTCGAGGGCGGCGGAACTGCTGAGGCCGCAGCCGATGGGCACGTCGCCCGTGACCAGCAGGTCCGCGCCGGTCAGGGGGAGATCGAGCCGCGCCAATTCGTCCGCCACGCCCACGAGGTAATCCATCCACGGCGCTTTCGGGTCGCGCGCGCGCTGATCGAGGTCCGCCTCCGCGCGCGCGTCGAGGTCCGCCGCGACCGCCACGAGCCGCCCGTCCTCCCGGCCCCGCGCGGCGATGCGTGTCTCGCGTTCGATGGCCATCGGCAGCACGAACCCGTGGTTATAGTCCGTGTGCTCGCCGATCAGGTTTACCCGCCCCGGCGCGCGCGCAATTACCCGCGGTTCCGCGTCGAAGGCGGCGCGGAAGCGGTCAAAAAGGTCCTGGACGTAGGTCTTGCACATATCGTTCGTATTCTTGGCCTCTCAGACCTGAGAACTTCGCAGTGTGCGGCTACCCATCAACGTACTTACCTGGGCCCGCGCCGTGCCACTCCGTACCGCCTGCCGGCCGCAAGTAAGATGCGCAAGTTGTCAAAGGTCCTTTGCCGATGGGGGACTATCGACACCCATTGATTCGAGAAAACGAATCAACGAGGGTAGATTCTCTCGACACACGTTCCAGAGAATTTCGTACCGGATTTCGCCGTATTCGTGAGCCACTATGTTGCGCAAACCGATGATGGACCGCCAGGGAATCTCCTCGATTTCGCCACGCGTCTTGTCGGATATACGTCGGGCCGCCTCGCCCAATATCTCGAAGTTGCGCTCGACGGCGTTGCGGGTTCTCCGGTCTTCGAGAAACGCCTCGAATCGCAGGTCTTGCGTAAACGCGACGGCCGTTCGCGCGGCGTCCAGCATGTCCCAGAGCCACGCCATCTCCCGGTTATCAGGCGGCATAGAGCACCTTGCGCGTCTTCAGGATTTCGTGTGCTCTCCACGGGTTGCGCAGCGTTTCCTTTTCCACGATGTCCACCGGTCTGCCGCAGCGCGTTTCCAGTTCCTCTTTCATGTCCAGCAGGTCGGACAAGTCCAATGAGACGCCGGACTCGAAGCTGACCAGAAAGTCCAGGTCGCTCTCAGGGCCGAAATCGTCACGAAGCGCCGAACCGAACAATGAAAGCTCCCGAATCCGCCATTTGCGACAGAATGCCGCCAGCGTTTCGTCGTCCAGTTGCACTTGGGGGGACACGTTGTCTCTCCTTCATAGCCGTCGGCGCGCATTTGTACTGCGTCCTCTTCTTGCGCTCAGACGATGGTCAATTCGCTGTCCCGGTCGAAGAAGTGGATGTTGTCGGGGATGACGTCGATGATATGCGGCTTCCCGACCTCGGGCTCGTGGTCCGTTTTCACGCGGGCCGTTATGGACTGGCCGCCGAGATCGAGATAGAGGTACGTCTCGGATCCCATCGGCTCGACGACCTCGACCTTCGCCTCGAGACTGGCGCCGTCGATGAAGTGCTGGGTCGGGTTCTCGTTCATGAATTCGGGGCGAATGCCGCAGGTCACGCGCTTGCCCACGTAGGAGGCGATGGCGTCGCGCTTCGCGGCGGGAACGATCAGGTTGATCACGCCGGAGTCGTCCCGGAAGCGCAGGTGGCCGTTTTCGGCCACGAGCGTGCCGTCAATCATGTTCATGGGCGGGCTGCCGATGAATCCCGCGACGAACTTGTTGGTGGGCCGGTGGTACAGGTTCAGCGGCGTCGCTACTTGCTGGATTTCCCCGTCGAGCATGACGACGATCCGGTCGCCCATCGTCATGGCCTCGACCTGATCGTGGGTAACGTAGATCATCGTGGACTGAAGGCGCGTGTGCAGTTTCGAGATTTCCGCGCGCATCTGCACGCGCAGCTTCGCGTCGAGGTTCGACAGCGGCTCATCAAACAGGAACACCTTCGGGTTCCGCACGATGGCGCGGCCCACGGCCACGCGCTGCCGCTGGCCGCCCGACAGCGCCTTGGGTTTGCGGTCCAGCAACTCGGTGATGCCCAGGATTTCCGCCGCCTCGTTGACCCGCTTCTTGATCTCGGCCTTGGGATACCGCCGCAGGATCAGCCCGAACGCCATGTTCTTGAAAACGGTCATGTGCGGGTAGAGGGCGTAATTCTGGAACACCATCGCGATGTCGCGGTTCTTCGGCGGCACGTCGTTGACCACGCGGTCCCCGATGAGGATTTCGCCCTCGGTGATCTCTTCGAGGCCCGCGATCATCCGCAGGGTGGTCGATTTGCCGCAGCCGGAGGGCCCGACGAGGACGACGAACTCCTTGTCCTCGATGGTCAAGGTCGCGTTCTTGACGGCCTCGACGTTGCCGGGGTAGACCTTGCGCACGTTCTTGAGTTCGACCCTTGCCATAGCCGGTCTTGCCTCCGTACTTGTGTATATGCCCCTACGCTTCGCGCGTAGGATAGCCCCGCGACGCGGCGGCAGTCAATGCGATCATGCGCTTGACGCTCAGCCGTTCGTCCGCAGATCCAGTCCGTACAACTTCGCGAACGTCTTCGCGCGCCGCGCGTGGTCGCCGTGGAAGAGCGCCGGGTGCGGCCCCGGATACACGTCGCACACGTTGTCGACGTCCCGCAGGCGCACCAACACCCGCGTGGCGCAGCCGCCCGCCGGCGGGCACGCGGGCGACGACACGATCTCGCCCGCCCAGGCGTGCAGCAGGGGACCGTCGCTCTGGTACTTGAAGAGGGTCACGGGATCGCCCGCCGGCCATTGCACATCGAGGGCGAGCGTCTTGGGCAGTTGGTGGAAGAAGGGGCGCAGGATATAAGGCGCCTCCTCCTTGCCCGGGCCGTGCAGTTGCGTGGCGCATGTGCAATGCGCGCCGAAGTAGAGGTTCTCGACCGTGTCGAACTCGGGGTTGTGCTGGAAGCCGCCCACGCCGAACAGGTTCGCGCCCAGCATCAACGACAGCGTCGCGTTGAGGTCGTTCTCGCAGCCGCAGGGGACCAGCGCGCCATTGTTCAGGGAGAAGCTGAGGCAGGGCTTGCGGTGCTTGAGGAAGAGGCATTCGATTGTGATGGCATCGGCGTCGTGGCGCTTCATGAGTTCCAGGACGGCCCCGTGCGCGCGCACGGCATCCGCAAACGCCTCGTCGCTGAGATCGGTCACGTTGCGCGCGCCCTTGCGCACGCGCCGCGCCAGCCGCCGCATGTCGTCCGTTAGCGCCGTCGCGTCGAAGAGGTCGTTAAAATGGGCCGCGGGCACGCCGTGGACGGGCAGGCCGAAGAACGGCTCGGTGTCGTCGGCTTCCTGCTCGAGGCGGCCCGAGACCCGCAGGACTTTGCTCCTGGCCATGCGCGTTTTCGCGTGAACGGCGCGCAAGCCCGCTTCCAGCGCGTCGTAATGCTCGATCGAATGGATGTACTGGAGGCGCGGCGCGGTGCGGAACCGCTCCGGCGGCAATTGATGACTCGCGCCCAGCGGATGGTACAGGATAATCGGGCCGTCAAAGGCGTCGAGAATGGGGAAGAGCTTCGCGCTGAAACTGTTCCAGAAGTTGAACAGCAGCAATGCGTCCGGCTTGCTCGCCTGAACCTCGCCGATGAATGCCTGAATCGCCGCGTCCGTGTAGATGGGCCCCTCGTCCATGATGAGTTCGAGGTCCAGCCCCTGGATAATCCGCCGCAGTTCGGCCAGGAACTTGCGCTGCTGTTCTTCGGGCTCGAATTGGTTGCCCGGCCAGGTGGACCACTGGTGCGCGCTCCAGCCGTCCTCACACTGGCCGTCGAGGACCACCTGCGCCGGGGGATAGAAGAATGCGCCCCGGACCCTGGCGGGCTGCTTGGCACGGGGCGTCGGCGCCAAGGCGGCCCCGAACGCGCTCCTATTCACCCCAGGTAAGGCGGCGGCCGCCGCCGACAAGGCCATAGTGGATTTCAGGAACGTTCTGCGGCTGTACTCGGATGTCATGGCGTGTGTCTCCCCGTTGAACAATGACACACTACAAATCAGCGTCTGGAAATTCAACATTTCAGGAACATAGAATGCACTAGCTCGACCTGACCGAGGGGCAAATGTCTCGTAGTCTGTCCCTTTAACTTTTCGGGAGGGAACCGTCATGCAGCGCGTCGCATCTCTGGTGTTCGCGGTTGTCGTGTTGGCGACAACGGCGGCCATTGCGCAGGAAACGGTTGATATCGGTAGCCGCCGCGAGTTGTTCGTAGACCGGACGCTGATCGAGGAACTGCGCGGCGTGACGCTGAAATTGCACGAGCCGCGCCCGGCGGACGTGGCGATCGCCTTCGACGCGTCGTGGGAGGGACGGTACTGCGGCTACGTCACGGTATTCCAGGACGGCGACGTGTACCGCATGTATTATCGCGGATTGCCGCAGGCGGGGAAGGACGGATCGGCCGCCGAGGTGACCTGTTACGCGGAAAGCCGGGACGGCATTGACTGGGCCAAGCCGGAGTTGGGCCTCTTCGAGGTGGACGGCGACGAGGACAACAACGTCGTACTCGCGGATCAGGCGCCGTTCTCGCATAATTTCGCGCCGTTCATCGATACGCGGCCCGGCGTAGCGGCGGATGAGCGCTACAAGGCGCTTGCGGGCACGAGTCATACGGGCCTCCACGTCTTCGTCTCGAACGACGGCCTCCGCTGGCGCAAGTGGCGGGAGGATCCGATTATTACGCAGGGCGCTTTCGATTCGCAGAACGTGGCGTTCTGGTCCGAGCATGAGGGTTGTTATGTCTGCTATTACCGCACGTGGTCCGAGGGCGAATTCGCGGGGTACCGCAGCGTGAGCCGCGTCACGTCCCCCGATTTCGTGAACTGGACGGCCCCCATCGAGATGGATTACGGCGGCACGCCGCGCGAACACCTGTACACCAACCAGACGCACCCCTATTTTCGCGCGCCCCATCTTTACGTTGCGCTGGCGGCGCGGTTCATGCCCGGACGGCGCATCGTCTCCGACGAGGAAGCGGCGGCCTTCGGCGTCGAGGCAACGTATTCCGGCGACTGCAGCGACGGCGTGTTGATGACCAGCCGCGGCGGCGCGCGCTACGACCGCACCTTCATGGAAGGGTTCATCCGGCCGGGCGTCGGCCCTGAGATCTGGACCTCGCGCACGAACTACCCCGCTTGGGGAATCGTGCCGACGGGCGAACACGAGATGTCGCTGTTTGTCCAGCACCAGTACGGCCAGCCGACGCATCATCTCGTGCGGTACGTGCTGCGGACCGACGGCTTCGCCTCCGTGAACGCGCCGTATGCCGGCGGCGAATGCGTCACCAAGCCGCTGCTCTTCGCCGGCAAGGAACTGGTCCTCAACTTCGCGACCTCGGCGGCGGGCGACGTGCGCGTCGAGATACAACGTCCCGACGGCGCGCCCATCGCGGGGTACGCGATCGAGGACAGCGCCACGCTCATCGGCAACTTCATCGAGCGCGCCGTTTCCTGGGGCGGAAGCACGGACGTGAGCGGTCTTGCGGGGTCGCCTGTGCGCCTGCGCTTCGTCATGAAGGACGCCGATATCTTCGCGCTCCGGTTCCGCTGATCCCGCGCGCGTTGCATTTCGCCCGAGAACGGCATATCATACGGTTCCCATCCACTCGCGCGAAGTGGCCGCGCGACGCCGGGTTTCCCTCAGTAACAGGCGCCGCGAGTCCATTTATGGTTCGAGGCCGCGCCCCGTCGGCGCGATCGGGGCGCGCGAACGGGCAAGGCGCAGGCGTAAACCGACACGTTTGAGAAGATCATCATGAGAAGAGACATTGTTCACGAAGGCGCGAAAAACCTCCGCTACGAGATTCGCGAGATCGTCACCGTCGCGCATCAGGTTCGCGATCTCGGACAGGAGATCACGTGGGAGAACATCGGCGACCCCGTGCAGAAGGGGGAGGCCATTACACCGTGGATCCGTGACATCCTGCACGGGCTCATCGACACGCCCATATCCTTCGCGTACTGCGACACGGCGGGTGTCCGTGAGACGCGCGAGTTCCTCGCGCAGCATGTCAATGAGCGTCCTAGCGGTGTACAGATCACGGCCGACGACATCATCTTCTTTAACGGGATCGGCGACGCGGTGGCGCGGGTGTACGGCGGCCTGAAGCGCGAGGCGCGCGTGCTGGGCCCGTCGCCCGCTTATAGCACCCATTCGTCCGCCGAGGCGG
>Ga0116142_10004176_pt1 | contig 13934 bp, 14 predicted proteins | sample AD_UKC033_MetaG_FD_89785 | JGI IMG/M metagenome (GOLD analysis project Ga0116142, IMG submission 89785) | Active sludge microbial communities of municipal wastewater-treating anaerobic digesters from USA - AD_UKC033_MetaG | ecosystem: Engineered > Bioreactor > Anaerobic > Digestate | place: USA... | reverse complement strand
TTAAAAATCTGTTTTTCATAATAAGCCTCCTTTTAAAATTAACTTAAACATTGAGTTATTGCCTCCTTTTAAAAATTCTTTAGTATCTTTTTTTACGAGTTGCCTCGTTAATCTATCGGATTAACTCCTTTTTGATGGATACGCATCCGGCGCCCGCCGGCATCAGAAAAACTTTTGTTGCACCGCCGTCCCGGACATAAATATTTTTGGATATGGCTCCAGCTCTTTTGAATTTTCCGAATTTTTTTTCTGCGACTTCCGAACATGTCTGCGGCCAGTAAACGACTGTTTCATACAGCCCTTCGCAGTAATTTCCCTGCCCCGGCGCAAAACTGGCGCTGGCGTAGGCCGTGTTGTTCTGCAGAGGAATTTCCATGGATACGGAAGTCATGTGCCGATCAGGCCGGCTGGTCGGATATATCATGATGAAACCGCCGCCCTTTGCTCCCGCCGTAAGAAAATTGGTAACCTGATTGATTCGCCCCGCACAGGTGCGGACGCCGTTTTTTAATGCGGCCTGAGTGATGGTGTTTGCCTTCTGCGCTGCGGGTTGAGGGGTGGCCCGGTTTTTGGAAAGGGCCGGAGTGTTGCTCGTTTCGGCGCTGACCGGACAGGAGGTGAATGATAACAATAAAATTGCAGATACTCCCATAGTCAACAATGCTTTTGCCTTCATAATCCCTACTTTTTATGCTGATTAACCGATAAGTCATCGGTTTCTCTGATGTTTCAAGTATCTTTCTTTGTCTCATGTAAAATGATCGAAGAAGGAAGATTAAAAAATGAAATCAAGCTAGGGGAAATGATGATGCAAGGCGAGAAAAATGGGGTTCAGCATAGATCGTGCACCCTTTAATAAATGAAAAAATAATTAATTTTATTTACTCAAAAAAGTCTAATTTAATGACGGTAAAAATATCTCTTCTATGAATAAAGTCAAGATTTATTTGAATTTATTTGAATTTTTTCGTGAAAATATACGATTTTGTACAGAGATGAGGATGCTGAACCTGAAAATATCCGCGATCTGAAGTAAATTTTTCAGAATCTGAAGTCTGTTTTAAGAGCCTGAATTCTCTTATATTTTCCGGCCGGGTACGCTCATAGAGGCGGTGATGCCGCCGTCCACGGCAAGAGCCTGCCCGGTGATGTAACTGGCTTCATCGCTGGCCAGGAAAAGGATCGCCCAGGCAACTTCTTCCGGAGAGGCGGCCCGTTTCAACTCGCAGTATTTGCCGAGCTGATTTTCCTTGCCGGTGCTGCGGGCCCAATCGAAAAAGGGCTGGGTCATGCCGGTTTCAATGAGTCCCGGGCAGACGGCGTTGATGCGGACGTTGAAGGCCCCGACTTCGCAGGCGGACGTTTTCGTGAAGTTGATTAAAGCGGCCTTGCTGGCGCTGTAGGCATTGCCGCCGGCGCCGGAGAGCAGACCGGCCACTGATGCGATATTGATGATCGATCCCCGGCGACGTTCTTTCATATGAGCGATGATGTGCTTGGTGGCATACACCGGCCCCATGACATTGATATCATAAACGAGATGCCATTCCTCGGGTTTCTGATCTTCAAGCGCATCCAGCCCGCCGCCGATGCCGGCGTTGTTGACCAGGATGTCAATCGTATTGAATTTTTCCAGGGCCAGATTGATCAGCGCTTGGATTTCTTCTTCCGATGCAACGTCGGTTTTGCGGATAACGACGTTTCCTCCCATTCCTTTGATTTCGTCCTCAACCTGCCGAAGCCCGGTTTCGCTGATATCGGCAAGAACAAGGTTGGCCCCTTCACGGGCGAAAAGCACTGCGGAGGCGCGACCGATTCCATTGGCTGCTCCGGTGATGATCGCATTTTTACCATTGAGTCTGCGTGCCATTTTGAGCTCCCCGTTTTTTTGAGAAGAGCATAGGGAACTTGCTGATTGATGTCAATGGGAAATGGTAGTGACGTCCGCTGAAATCAAGCGAAGCGCAGATTAAAGCGCTGACGGAACTATCCCAGGAGCGCAGCGACGAGGGATGGATAATGGATGATTAAGAGATTTTTTTATTGCAATCGGTAATAAAAAAATGGATATTCGATTATCTTCGTGGAACACAACGTGATGACAGAGAATAACCGGTTGAAAGGGAAAATAGCCAGCATTCCTGATTACGCCTTTTTAGGCGTGATTCTTGTGGTTTGTCTTCTGTATAGAATTTATTACTTCGGGTTCCTGAATCCCGGAATGGTGCAGTATAATTCGGACAGCGTTTCGTATTTCTACGCCGTGGATTTGTTCAGGGGAGGCGTTGACCTGTACCGCACGCCGCTTTATCCGTATGTGATCAAATTCTTCCAATATGTTTCCGGAGATCATCTGGTCCGCAATCTCATTTTTTTTCAGCAGACCCTGTCGTTCTTGTCTATCATCCCGTTCTATTTCGTTTCCAAACGCGTCATCGGCAATGTTTATGTGGGCATGATTGCAACGCTCTTTTACGGCTGCTGGCATCCCATCCTGATTCAGAATGTCCATCTCAATCCGGAGAGCCTGTGCTTTGCCGGATCGGTCTTTATGCTGTACCTGCTTATCCGGTTTCTTGAAAAACCCAAACGGTCCGCCGCGCTGGCGATCGGTATTTTCCCGTTTTTCCTGATCATGCTGAAGCCGACCTATTTGATCCTGATAGCGGTCATGCTTCTTTTTCTGTTGTGCCGTTTTTTTCTACTGCGCGACGAAAGAAAAATCCTCTATTGGGGATTGCTGGGATTGTGCTTCACGGCTGCGGGTGTGCTCGGATATTGCGGAATGAATAAAAAGTTCAACGGCCAGTTTGTTTTGAGTAACATCGCGCTGAACAATACGATTGCTCATTTAAGTATAAGCGGGGCTTACGAATACGGGAAAGATGAGGAATTCATGGCCGTCATCGACAGAACGCGACATATCAATTATTATGCCGCTCCTTTTTCGATCAATAATCATTTTATCGATAACTACAAGCGCTGTTATCGGAACTTTCCGAAAGACCTGCCGCCGACGGAGGATATGATTTTCTGTTCGGTCTTTCCTGACAGGGTTAATTATTCTCCCGAAAGGATCATACGGTTCATCAGCCATGCCCGGTGCACAGTTGTTTATGTCAAATACATGGCCCAAAGAGCTTTTGATATTATCGTGGCCGCCTACGGAAATCTGTTTCTGCTGCTTGCCCTGCAATCGGTATTGATCATGGTTGCCGCTGTAAAATACAAAAAAATTGCCTGGGCTCAGTCGTTTTGCATCGTGTTCGTGCTGGGGCAATTTTTTTCCATATGGCTGGCCGGTCTGGACGATATGAATCGCCATCTAATGCCGTCTTATCCTTTTTTGATTCAGATTGCGGGATCTTTCGCGGTTAATATAGGGTTATTCCTCAGTAAAAATAAATTATCGAGTAAATCTGATAATGCCGCATTTTGATATACGAAAGAATTTCCCGTGAATCACAATGACGACACGGTATTATCTTGTTATGGGTGCCGGATAAGAAAGTACAGTGTCATCCTTCTTAAGAAGCAATATGGTTAGAAAAAAGAAGAGCGGGTAAAATGTCAGTATGTTGCGGGTGAGACACATCGATTGTCCCATATAATATGCGGTAAAGATGTAGAGAAAAAGAAAGAAAAGCATATAACCTGCAATGGGAACAAGAAGATGCAAAAGCTCTTTTGATATTTTTCCATGTGCCAGAATAATTAACGGAAAGAAAAGGAAAATGACATTAAAGTTGTCCAGCGATATCATTTTGTATATATAAACTAAAATCATGTCCGGCTGAAAAAAAGACCACAATGAGGTATCAGGTGAATGCGCATAATATTCGAAATATAATTCATGTGACCATCGCAACCATCGCAACTGTCCCAAAAACCCCAGCCCATAATGGACTTTAAATAAAAACCAGGGAAGTAGTGCTAAAAAAGGTGCTAAAATTGAAATCAGGTTGACATATTTTCCGCGGCTTTTATTTAAATCATGCCTAAAATATACGATGGCCGATAAAAGGAAGGGCAAAACAAAGAACAAGGCCTCGTTTTTAGTAAAAACAGCTATCGTTGCGTATGCTCCGGCCAGTATACAGAAAGAGAGGTTTTGCCTTATGGCTTTCAAAAAAGATAAGGATGCGAACAACAAATAAACCCCGAGCATTTGATCGCTATACATCTCGATGGAATGATAGGATAAAAGCGGTGAACTCAGAAAGATGGCGAGCAGTGCGAGGGCATAGAGCTTGCCGATTTCACGAATGGCGATGTAATATAAACAGATAATCATACTGAGACAATAAACCGGGCTGAAGAACTTCACAAATACATCATCAAACTTTCCCATCCAAAGGCTCATCCATAACTGCAGTAAGGTGTTGTGCAGTGGATAGTACAGGATTCTATCCACGGCATTACCGCCAAAGAATTCCAGTGCAGGAGCATCAAGCAGCAAGCTCTTTGAGTAGAAGAAGATTTTTGCTCCCGCAGACCAGTTTGCCCATGCATCCCAGGCAAAAATCGGTCTGAGTCCTGTTAAAATAAATACAGAAACAAGTTTTGCAATGATCCATATGATAAGCAGAGCAAATAAACATTTCTTTAACCCATGGTTTTGAGGGGACTTGATCTCCAGAAATAAACTCAAACCTGGGTTTGAAATCGAGGGAATTAAAACAATCTTATTTTTCCATATCCAGAATGAAAGTAACATCAGTTCGAAAAGCGCAGGCATTAAGGAATTAAATAATGTTAGTGGAATCCGCATGAGTCCCAACAAAAATATTTGCAGTGTCAAAATGCCGGCGCCAAGAGGGAAAGAAAGGCCGATGCGTTCGCCAAAGAAAGTTTCTTTATCGTTTCTGAGGATTATGGTGATAATGAGAAAACCAAGTAAGGTTGGTAAAAATATGGCGATGGCTGTGGATAGCATCATAATCTTTTTAGTATATAAGCGTCATGTGCGAACATTGAAATTAACTCTACGTTTTTGATGGTGATTTCACCTCGCGTGAAAACGCGTTCAGCAAGATCATATTGGGATTCGGTGTCTTTAAGTACGACAATGTATGGTGCCTTTTCAAGCCGGTAGTGATTATTCGAACGTTTGTTCAGCGGCAGTAGATAATATTGAAAAAGTCTCGGTTCTTGAAAATAGGAAGAATATATTATGTAGTCATCATGGATCAGCTTTTTTGCTTCCATAGAGAATACATACAAGCCGTTATACATTTTAATAGACTTCTCTTCTGTTGAGAGACCCCAGTACTTCTTAATATCGGTTTTCAGCCATGTACTCCACCCTATGTCCGTATAAATTGCGTAGAAAAGCGCAGAGGAGAAAAACGCGATAATGATAGCTTTTCTGAAAGCGTTAAGCAGAGAATATTTTTTTGCAAAAAAAAATGATGTTCCCAGGAGTAAGACAATACCTGCAATCAAGTATGCAATTACTCTGAAATGCGGCGGCAGATCAACCGATAAAATAGTGGTTCCGGTTATCGGCGGGTAGAAAAGAATATTATGAAAATCCCAATTCATAGTTTTTGTTTTTATAGCAAAAAACCAATATAAGTCAATAGTAAGGAATTCCTTTTGGTTTTTAAATCAATACAACACTCATACATTGAGCGCTTGTTTGAAGAAAATGATAGGTGCCCGGAATAGTTTCTATGTGTAAAAAAAGCTTGATATTATGTCATTTCCCCTCTGTGATTTTTTAAGTTTTGCTTTTGGTTGCAGATGATGATGAAAATGGCTAATGTTTCTCATAATATGTATTGACTCGGCCTTTATTTTTATATAGAAATAAAACCATAAGGAGGGGGAAAATACAGGTGTGGAGACCCTCTCCCAAGCCAAGGCCGAAACCCCATTAATGTAGTTGTGCCCTTGTTTTACGTCTCCAGGTGGGGAGAAATCTTTTTTTTAAAAAAGAACGGAGGGCGCTGTGTCTCCTGTTGATTTAACAGGGAAAAGCGCAAGACGTCCAAGTATTGTTAAAACCTTTCTTATAAAATTGCCTTTGCACATTGATTATTTCATCTCCTATGATTTATTGTTGTAAAGTGTGACAAAACGAGCTCTTGGAAACGGATAAGGAGCATTGATATTGACAAAAAAGGCTTGGCAGGCTGAGGGAATAGTTCCTCTGCTATACGGGAAAGACAAAGATAAAAAACGGGCATCAGCTATCCGGCCGGGACTGCACAATGTTTTAGGATTGGAACGATATTTCAAAAATCAATCCTTTGATATGGATTCCCTCAATCCCGTCTCTTCTTTTTATCACCTCAAGAGTCTTTTGACCACGCTGTATCTTCATCGCCTTGAAAATTACCTTGATCCAATACCAAGGGAATCTATAGTTCTTGACGCTGGTTGCGGTGTTGGAAGATTTACCACCCTTTTGGCTGAACGATTCAAGAAGGTTGTTGCGTTTGACCCTTCATTGCCGTCGTTGAAAGCATGTCAGCGTCATCTGGAAGAGCGCGGGCTTCATAATGTTGAGATGCACTGGGCGGATATTTCGTTTTTGGACAACGTGGGGGAAAATACTTTTGACGTCGTGATAGCGACGGGACCCATTTGTTACACGGCCGATTCTCTAAAATCCCTTAAGCGTTTGATGCGCGTTGCGAAACCAAACGCAAAAATATTTTTATCCGTTGAAGGATGCCTGGGTGCATTATGCTCGCAGGGCGTTGAAGGGCCAGAAAGGCTTCTGAACGTTCTTTCGAGAGATCCGCTTCTGCTTGAAAAGGACCGTTTGATCAATTATTGTAACCGAAAAGATTTTAAAGAACTCGTCCGGAATGCGGGTGTGAAGAAGCTTACCATAGACAGTTCGCACGATTTTGGGGATGGGGCATTCTGGCAAGCCATTGACGACTCGCGCCTGAATGATCCAACATATGTAGATATGATTATTCGAACCGAGGATCTTTGCCGGAATCATTCCGTGATTGCCGAACGGGCCAGGATTTTTATGGCTGTTGGGGAAAAGTGAAGATGGCTAAAGTCTTTTTAATAAACCCTTCTATGGACATTCTGTCCGCTTTTGGAGAGTATCACAAGTTAATGGAGCCCATGCCGTGTATCGGTTTGGCGTACATCGCTTCGAGCTGTCAAAAAGCCGGTCATGAAGTATTCATGCTCGACAATTTTGTGGAAAAGAAACCTTTTGAAGACATTGTTGAATCTGTCAAATCTTTTGGCGCTGATATCGTCGGAATAAGTATGTTGACGCCAACCGCAAATTCAACAGAAGCTTTAGGACATTACATTAAAACAAGGCTGCCGTCTGTCAAAGTTGTTTTTGGAAATTTACATGCGTCGCTATTTGCTGAAAATCTTATCAATCGGGGAGCATGCGATGCGGTCGTGCATGGCGAGGGGGAGATTATTTTCCCAAGGTTGATCGATGCATTTTTAAACAAGAGCGATATTTCAAAAATTCAGGGGATATCCTATAAGGGCGAAGAAGGAATCGTTTTTACAGGGATATCCGATCCGATAGAAGATTTAGACGCTCTTCCCCGCCCCGCTTGGGAACTGTTCCCCTGGAGAGATTATTCTTTTTTGCCTTTTGTTACAGTCGCCAAGCCCTGTTTGGCGATTTCGGGAAGCAGGGGCTGTCCGTTCCGGTGTAAGTTCTGCGCGATGGGTTATATGGGCAATCTGGTCAGAAAACGCAGTCCGGAATCGATTGCCGATGAGATCGAATGGCTCGTGAAGGAATTCGGTGCCCGACATATCGGATTTGTTGATCCGATTTTTCCACTTGATAAAAAACACGCGATTGCAACATGTCGGGCCATCAGGGCAAAAAACATGCCTGAAAAATGGTGGTGGACATGCGAGACACGAGTGGACATTGTCGATGAGGAGATGTGCCGGGAGATGAAACTGGCGCGATGTAAGCGAATCTTGTTCGGCATTGAAAGCGGAGTTAATGAAGTTTTAGCCGGTGTGGGTAAAGGGTATACAACGGATAATGTGAAGCGGGGGATCGTTGCTGCAAGGTCTGCGGGACTCGAAATCTCCGCTTTTTTTATGCTCGGGCTTCCGGGCGAGACAAAAGAAACGGCAAAACAGACGATAGATTTTGCGCTATCGCTGGACATTGATTTTGCAAAGTTCGCGATAACGATACCGCTTCCCGGTTCGGAACTCTATGATGATTTGGTGAAGCAGGGGAAAATATCACAACCGGAATGGGAAAGCTTTACAACCTTCAATCCCGATCCGGACTCGCTTCCCTATATTCCTGAGGGCATGACGGGAAAAGAGCTCTTGCAACTGCATCGGATGGCAAACGTAAAGTTTTATCTGCGTCCAAAGATGATATTCCGGCATCTTTTTGTGATACGTTCAATCGGTTTGAAAATGATGTTTAATGGAGCGATGTTGATATTGAAGCAACTGTTCAAAGACAGGAAGTAATGCGATTATTATTTGTTCGGCCACCGAAATATATATGGCATTACATGAATGAGCAGGATGATTATCTGCTTCTTCAGGCGCTTGCCTGGCTTGGATCGGAGGCCAGACGGCAAGGGCATGAGGTTATCCTTCCGGATTGCATGCCGCTCAAGATAGGTTGGAAGAGTCTCTGGATTGAGCCCCTGCGGTTAGATAGATCGGGTTAGAGCAATCGGCGCGGGTTTTTGGTTTTTATAAAAAAAGTTCTTTAGATTCCACCGGCGGTTTGTATCCAGGAGAGGAATGCAGACGTTTGCGGTGATAAAATTCTTGGATGAAAAAGGGAAGCCGAATCTGAACATCTTCCAGGGTTCGGTATTCCCAAAGGTAAACTTTTTCGACCTTGAGCGTTTTGAAAAAGCTTTCCGTGGTAGCATTATCGTAGGGATTCCCTTTGCCCGCAATGCTGATCGGAAAGCCATGCTGCAAGAGCGCTTCTACGGAATCATGGGAGGCATACTGGGCGCTCCGATCCGAATGATGAATAACACCCTTGGGCGGCTTACTTCGAGGGGTCATTGTTAAACCGTCCTTTGGCATATTGCTCTTTCCAGTGATAAAGAAGGCCGGATGATTTCTCATGACGGCGAATCAGTTGCGCTGGTGTACTCATACCGCTTAAAAGTTCTTCAACGAGCTGGCGCTTGAGTTCAACAGCAAATGATCTGCAGTGTTTCATGGCAAGTTCCTTTCTTTCCCATAAAGGGAATCTGGTTCCTGCCAACTAGTCTAATATATTTTGTTCAATCCGGGTGGGGAGGCAGTCTAATTTGTTACTATGAAAAAAATATTTTTTAAAAGTTTGTTGATAATTGCCCTGTTGATAGTTACTTTTGTTTTGCCTGTGGTTTATTCTACCGGTATTGCTGTTTACTTCAGATTAGCTCTGCTGTTTTTTATAGTCCTTGAAAGTTTCAAATTGTTCAAAATTATTATCATCGATGCAAAGATCAATCATGCATTGTCGAATTTTGCCACAACTTTATTTTCATTTTTTATTATTTTCATGATCCTGGAAACTGTCTTCATGTTTGTCCCACGAACGCATTTCTTTGATTATACTTTAGCGTCCAAATTGTGGTATGCCAAATATTATAAACCGATCAACTCTTTAGGTTTTCGAGACAACGAGCCTAATTACAATCATAACGTAATTTTATTTGTAGGCGATTCATTTACGGCGGGCAGTGGATTGAAATCTGTAGATGAAAGATTTTCCAATATTGTTGGCAAAGAATTAAATAAAAAAGAAAATAAATATACTGTAATAAATATAGGACACCCGGGAGCGGATTCATCTGATGAGTTTCATTTGATGCAACAAGTCATTTATATGACAAAGATTAGGCCCGAAATCATAGTGCTCCAATACTTCGGCGATGATATTGCGCATGTTGCGGCGGAAAAATTAAAAACGTTTGAAGGTTTTAAACCTTTCGTAAATGTGAATGCATTCCTAAAGCCTGCGGTAAGAGGCTCTTATTTTCTTAATTACATGTATTTTCTTTTCCCCAATAAAGAACTTACGTCTTCAGCTCTTTCTTTAATGCAACAAACATATCGGGATAATAATATGTTATTAAAGCACCAGGAGCAGCTTAAATTATTCATCAATTACGCTCGAGAAAATCATATACAACTTATCGCGGTAGTGTTTCCTGTCCTCGAGGATATTGAAATCAGCAATTCTATATATGTCAATGATATCGTGAATTATTTTGAAGTTCATAAAATAACTACTATCAACGTCTCTCGATTGGTTAAAAATATTCCCCTGCAAGAAAGAATAATAAATAAAAATGACGGGCATCCTTCAAAATCAGTTCATGCATCCGTTGCTCATGAAGTTTTGAGAAAGATTAGATTCAATGGAAATAATGAATAAATATTTTACGATGATCCGATTTTTGTTGGAGAACAAAATAAATTGCTGCCGATAGCCATGGTTTTGTTCTGAAAAGACTATTGATCATGTTTAAGAAGAATTGATAAATTCTTCTTTTATCTAAAACCTTTTTTAATCAACAATCCTCTTGACGAAAAGACGTCATTTTCACATCGGAACTTTCAGATCAAACTTTCCATGTCTGCTTATCTCTGGGGATATTGTCTCGTATCGCAGGCTTCTCCCCTTCCATTGTGCATGATAAGGTTATTCCGCTAGTCTTTCTTTTTAAGCTTAAAAAATTGAAAAACAGGATTTTTTTCAATCACAGGATCATCGGAATCCGTCAGTGCGTAAAGGTTTTTAAGTGCCTTTAATAAATCTGAGCTTGATTGAATGTTAGAGTGAACGTAACTTTCTTGCCTCATGATAATGGCCTTGTGTTTGGGAAGCGCCACAATATTTCCAACAACGGCAAGACAGATTGAAAAAACGATGCAAAATTTGAAAACAGCGGACTTATGGAAAAGACGGGTCCACACAGAAAGTGTCATTACAAGAATAACTGTTGTCGGCAACCAATAGAATACTCTTCTGGCTTCCGGCCACATTAGTGGCGGATGTTTTAGCAGCATGAATGAATTCATGATGACCAGCAATACATTCGTTATTAAAAATCCTCCCAGCGCCAGACCGAAACACTTTCGATAGTTGTCGGACCTCTGACGGTTAGCGTACATGAAATAGATTGGAGAAAAAATAAGCAATATGAGGAGAATAAAGCCGATGGGCAGGGGAGGATTGCCGATTAAAAATCGGAATGTGTCAAGATATAAAAAGAATCCCGCCTGCAGATACTGCGCTAAATTTTCGACATATAGTATCATCGGCAATATCTGATAAGAAAAATCCGGCCGGTATCCGTTGAGAGCAAATATGAAGTGCGGAGCGATAAAAAATCGATACAATCCGTGAAGAATAATGGTTGCCAGACAAACGAAAATCATAATGGCAAATTCCTTCTGGCGGATAATCAGGTGCCATATAAGCAGGAGTGTAAAAAACACCATACAGAGGAATACTCCCTGCTCATCCAGAAACGTTATGATCAGCATTGATATGGAATACAGAAACCAATCAATTTTTGAGATAGGAAAGCTATTTTCTTCCTTTGCAAGAACAACCGCTTTACACAGGAAATAAAATATAATTGACGTCAGAAACATGACCATAACTTTTCCTGTCCTGTTAATAAAATATCCGCTGAAATAGACGCTTGGAGAAGTCCAAAACAGTACAAGCCAGCCGATCCCTGTTAAAGGACTGAGGTTTAATATTTTCACGCAAAAGGACCAAATTATACAACCTGTTGCGATACACAGAAGATAATGTGTTAAAGATAAAAAATGCGGGTAACCGTGCTCTATGCAGAGTTCAACAAATTTAACGTCGATAAAGTCAAATAAATAGCTTAATTCCCGTGCACGGTATAAACCGTCATCCAGCATTTGACTGTCGAACAACTTCTGCAATAATGGAATATCTGACAAATAATAGGGCAGACGAGTATACATTTCTTCATACAGAATACCGCCATTAGAGTTCATGATGGAAATCAGTGCAATCAGACAACTTAACAAAAACGCGTGAAAGCAAGAGATGTCAACCTTAAAATGATCCGGAAATTTTATAAGTTTACATAATTTCATGAAATAAATGTTCCGACGGCTGTGCTTGATGTTTCAATACAGCGGTTAAAAAACTAATTCGGTCCCGGGCATATCGGTTATCTGTCCCATGGCGCATTGCCTGGCTGATGATGCTTTGTGATAGAGTGTTATTTCCAGTTGAGTGTTGTGAATATATAGGGAGAATGCCGTTTTTTGTCAATGAAATTATGGTTGAACTGTATAGCTGCTTTGGCTTCCGGGAATATCAGCAAGACTTTTCCGGAATGTTCGCTGCTGTTTTTTTGCAGAAAAGATTTTTAATTTATAACCTGAAATTTATTTTGAAAAAATATTTCTATAGAGAAGGGGAATTATTTTTAGTACTGCTTTAATGTGCATCAACAGTTCGGAAAGAGTGCGTATCCTGCGGATATGCCGAAAAATAAAGATCGGCCGCAGATAGAAATCACGGTAGCTTTTATAATAATATTGTCTGACGACGTTGTCCGATACGGTGTCTAAGTCCAACACGGGTTCTGCCAGATTATACAGATCCCAATTATAATGTAGAAGGGAATTATTGCGTAAGAATTCTTTATACATGGCGGTGCCCGGATATGGAGTCGTGATATTGAAAACGGCAAAATGAATTCGTGCGTTTTTAGCAAAAGCGATAGTTCTTTGCATGCTGGCTTCCGTTTCTCCCGGATTGCCGAGCATAAAAGCGCCGCGGATGTTCATCTTTGCCGCTCTTGTCCATTTGATGGCGTTCTGAAATTGCTCCGCGGTGATTCGCTTGTTGATGTTTTTTAGAATATCTTCGTCCGTGGTTTCAAAACCATACATGATTTGATGGCAGCCCGCTTTTTTCATCAACTGCAGCAAGTCCGGTGTGACGGTATCCACGCGTGCAAAACATGACCAGCTGAGATTGATTTTTTTCTCCAGCATCAACCGGCACAATACGGCGACATTTTTTTTATTTGCGGTGAATGTGTCGTCATAGAAGGAAATCTCTCTGATGCCGTATTTTTTCTGCAACACTTCGATATGTTCAATAACGCGCAATGGCGACATAAATCTGACTTGCGGACCGAACATTTCGGAAAAGCAGAATGTGCATTTTCCGGGGCAGCCACGGGATGTGACCATGCCGATGGAAGGTTGATATTGAGCCGCCCCCAGCGCTGAATGATAGAGGCTCATCGGCAGTTTTTCATAGGCGGGAAAAGGAAGGCTGTCCAGATCCGCATAATTTGCCGCAACCGGATTCACAATGGTCTCGCCCTCTGTATTTCGCCACGTCAGGTTCGGAATAAGATGTAACGGTGTGTTTCGGGCCAGTTGGGTTATCGCCTCCTCTCCTTCGCCGCGCACCGCCATATCGCAGATATTATCTTTGACAAGTTCCCGATGAAAAACAGTCGGATGTGCGCCGCCCAGGATGATTCTGGTTTGAGGCAGTCTGTTGCGGATGTCCCGGGCGAGCGCCACGGCAGACGATATTTCAGGCGTGGTTGCCGTGATGCCGACAAAATCCGCCGAGGGATCTATCTGATCGACGATTTCCGGAATGGTCAACTGCAAAGCCGCTGCGTCGATGATTGTCGACGTTTGCCCCTCCCTGTCCCATAGCGCGGCCAGCAACGCCAATCCGAGAGGCGGATTGACGGAATTGATCAGACGCCAGATATTGCCGCCCGGTATTTTTCGCGGCGGATGAACAAATACAAAATGCATAGGTCGAATCATCGGAATTGTTTTATTGTGTGCAAATCACGTTTTCCGGGCAATAAGAATCAGCGACTGTCCCAGCGGCGGCTTGACTATGTTTTCCGCAAAGCTGAAAAACGGCACCAGTTGATCAAATAATTTGGTCTGTCCCGCCGGCA
>Ga0116142_10004168_pt1 | contig 13957 bp, 10 predicted proteins | sample AD_UKC033_MetaG_FD_89785 | JGI IMG/M metagenome (GOLD analysis project Ga0116142, IMG submission 89785) | Active sludge microbial communities of municipal wastewater-treating anaerobic digesters from USA - AD_UKC033_MetaG | ecosystem: Engineered > Bioreactor > Anaerobic > Digestate | place: USA... | reverse complement strand
GATTATAATCAAACGTAATCTCATAATAGCCTGGATTTAAAACATTAACAGAATCAAAGTGAAATCTTTTCTTAATTTCAACTTTGATTGTTATAACGTATTTTGGTTCTTGATTAATTTGAGGTAATGCTTTTAACTCAGATACATAGAGCTTACCAATTTGCTCTGGGATATATGTTCTGGTGTTTTCATTGTATGTAACTAGCCAGTGTTCATTACTAGCACGCACATCATAGACTAATCGAGCATTTGGTTTTAATGCATATTCAAAAGAAATTGCATTAATATAAAGTCCACCTTTCCATCCTTCATTCTTTCCTTGATATCCAGCATCTAAGACATCATAAGGAAGAACAGCATAACCAATGATTGCTCCATATAGGCATGTTGAAGCTGTAATCCGTGGTGTTGTTCGGTCTTCCATATTTGCTTGCCTAAATCCAATACGCGGAATATAGACATTAGGACGATCTTTCGTAATATGGATAAGGAAGGGATCGGGAAGCTGGTTGGCTGTTACGATGGTGATATTTTTCTGAACTTTATCAGGAAGGCGTTTGATAAAAAATTCAAGTTCTTGAAGAGAAGACATTGTTCTTTAGTCCTAGTGTGCGTTACCACTGGATCTTTCAAATGAACAGTGGGAGACACAGGGAGAAGGCGAAAGCCTTCTCCCTGTGTCAGCACTAGCTTTCTTTTTTGGCTTTTAGACCATTAAAGATTAGATCACATTACCTACGCGAGCCTGGGCAATATTCTCAGTCGACTCTTTATACCCTTTTTCAATCGAAGCTACATCAGCAGAGATTGACTTAATAAAGGATTCGCGTACCTGTGGTGAACTCCATACTTTATTGATCCCATCGAGCAACTCTTGACCAAACACACGTGTACCTTCATTGATAAAGGTCAGCGAGGTCATTTCAACCGAGAGTTCCTTAATCGAAAGCGCAGACGTTTTATCCATCTTGCCTTCAATCGGACCTGTGCCTTGCGGCCAGACGTTCGTCGAGATCCAGGTGCGGACAACGCGCTTACCCGTCGGATCCGGTTCAATGAAGGCAATTGTGCCACCATACCAGTCGGCCAGGTTATCAGTCGGACCACCACCTTCGAGCGTCGCTGTCAGCGGGGTCTTGGTCTCAGGATGCATCAGACCATACATAATCCAACGTTCCAGGAAGTTCTGGAAGACGTTGCCATATTTCTCAACCATATTGATGGTCAGAGTGGAGCGCTCACGCTTGACATCCGTGAACTCCTGGAAGAATTCACCACCACCACCAAACGCGTGTTCCGCCACTTCAACCGTCAGGCCAGCCTTCAACCCTTCAATGGTACGAGCGTGTTTTTCAATCATCACCTTCCACGCCGTCACCCACTTATCCGGATCAGGCATGAATTGGAAGAATTCAGGCGACTCCAGAACGATCGGGATCAGGTTACGCGGAACATAAGCTTGAGCCGAGACCCATTCAGCCGGGTTCGTGGCCCAGCCAAATTGACCACCCAGCATTGGGTCAAGCTGAGGCATCTCATTGCCGGTGGACCAAGCCTTAGCGCCAAGCAGCGCATCGGTAAGACGTGCCATGTTTATTTACTCCTTAAATGTAGAAGAGGGATTACTCGCCCGCGTAGTCTTCGATACGACGAGCGACCACGTAAGTCGTCATCACCGTCTTCATACCCGCAGCCCAGATATCGATCGGCAGCGTCCAGGAGTAGTTACGCACTTCATCCAGACTGGTGAAATAAGCGCGCGGACGAATCACAAAGCGATCGTCAAACTTACCACGGACTTGCTCACTCACGAAGTCATTCACACGCTTAGTGAACTGAGCAGGCGTCAGACCCGAGATACCAGAGAAGGTACGATGCGCCTTGTGAGCAATCTTGTTCAGCTGAATGATAGCGCAAGCTGTCAGATAGCTCGTCAGGACCGAGGTATCGTCGCCATAGACCGTCTTGATTGCCGGGAAGACATAGCTGGTGCGATCATAGCGGGTAACCCAGTTCAGACCCACATCCCAGTTACGGTTACGCACGTTATCAGGCGTCCAACGGATCGACAGGTCATACTGTTCTTCAACCAGCGAACCAGGGAAGCCATCGAAGTTACGACCATTCTTCCAGATGCCGTTCCCAGCACCCATATAACGCGCCGACTTCACACCCAGTTCATAGGTCAGCGGGACCGGATTGACGATCTGACTGGCACGAATACGACCCACGCAACCTTGGATCAGGGCACGGAAGACCGGTGTACCAAAATAGGTCGATTCAGGATGCAGTGACAGACGCGATTGCAGCGCAGCAGCAACCGAATACTCTTCAGCAGCCGTCAGAACGCGCTCACCATACTCCGAAGGCGACAGGACCACGAAGGTGTCCTTACGGTTCGAGATAAACGAGATCAGGTCATATTTGGTCTCGAGCGGGAAACCCGTGTCGTAGATATGACTTTCAACGTGATAAGCGATGTCGTTCAGTTCATCATTCTCGTTGGCGTAGCGCTTCATGTACTCCGAGACGAGTTGAGCGTGCAGTTCATGCGACATCGTACCGTCACTACCGCCACCGGCATAGACGTTGGTCGATTGCGAGAACCGAACTGCGTCATCCGAATCTGTAAAGATGTAGCTGTGGTAAGGAACGTTTTGCGAAGTCGTACCGGTCACAAAGTTAAAGAGGTGCTTATCTTCAACATCAGCCGTAAAGTCCGAATCATCATTCAAGAACGGCACTTCGGCTGCTTGGAACTGAGCCAGCAGCAGATCAATGTTCTCTTGATAAACCTTCACACGACCAAATTCACCATACTGCTTCGCGTAGCGCGGATCCTTCAGACTCTGGTAGTCTTCAATCGCACGTTCACCAAAATACAGGCGAGAAGTCGTCAGCGGATCAACCACTTCCGGCTTGAAGCTCACCATGATCTGCTGTTCGCCAAAGGTGGATTCCACCATCTTCGCCGAACCCGTTGCTGCGTTCTTACGAATCACAGCCATCATGTACGGATAAACCTTCTCACGCGCCATCAGTTTGGTAGGCAGTGCTGATTGGTTATCTGCATTGATCGACCACAGACGGATACCGGCCAGGTTACCGTCCTTACCAATGAACGAATGCTCCAGTTCAAAGATCGGATAACGCTGCGACTGAACGCTCGTTGCCGGATCAACTTGGTCACCAACAACAATACCAGCCGCACCAAAGGTTTCAGCCAGCGCATGGGTATCCAGATGCTGAACCACAAACTTGACACGGTGACCCGCGGCCTGACCCGTGATGATTGGATCACCTGCTACGTCAGTCTTAATCGAACCGTCGCTATTGCGCTGATAGATATCAACTTGAGTCGGGAGCACATCCAGATAGACACGCAGCGTGGGCTTCGGACCTGCATCCACCGGGATCATACGGACATACATTGCCGCATTGCCTTCCGCATTCACGCCATTGGAATGAAGAGTCTGGTGGTTGAAATACTCACTACGCTCAGTGAACGTTTCTTCACCATACATCTGAAGACGTTCATTGCCCACCAGGAGTTCTTCCGTGGTCGGACCCTTCTGGGCATAGATAAAGTACTTCGGCAGATGCTGTGGAAGCTCCTCGGGAGCGCGGCCATAGGGCCGGGTGCTCAGATCCTGGACGCCATAGTCAACAACTCCCGGCGCGCCATTAATGATGGTTTTCATGTGTCAAATCCTCTCTTTAGAAGAAGTGGAGAAAAAGAATGCCTCTGTTCAAAACGAGTTACGATACAACGGTGGGTAAGATCTTCGATATGAAGAAACTAGATCTTTCCCTGAAAGAAGCTTTGATCACCGGGAGTCTCGGTTATCGGCGGCTTGGGGTAGAAAAGATCGATCAATGCGCTGCTGTCTTTGTGATTGGAGGGCCTGATGAAAACAACATTCCTCCTTTTATCCACCCCTACCTTATTCAGAACTATAAAGGTCAGAATTATTTAATTTCTGATCTTCGTTTATTCCGTCCAAATTCACGAGAGTTTTTGACCGAGCGTGAGTTTGAACTGAATGTTCGGAATAAGACAGAATATGGACTTTCTAAGAGTCGTGCTGTCCTGAATCTGCTTTGGCTCTCGGACTCAGTTTCAAGTCTTCGTACTCGCTTCTCCTTTGCAGGTTCAGTGTTTGCCACTTGGTTAAGTCAAGCTATTGCCAGAGCATACGCTTTAGATTTCCAAGAACAAATGAAAGTAACAGCTGTAGGAATGTACTATTACTACAGCCTTTTCACCACAGAGACTCGCCTCACCGATAGTGCGCTTGAAACAGCAGTCATCCATACCATTAAGACGACAAAAATCCCTGCATCTGAAGTCTATTCTTTATTTGAAGGCTTAGGTGAGATTAAGGGGATTGAAGACTACTGTAATGAAGTCAAAAAAGTTGTTGAGAATGTTCGATTGCGTGACTTTAACCTAGCCATGCTTTTAACGTTAGTTCGTAATACGTGGTATGGTACAAATTCAAAAGATCTGATTAGCGTTGCACTGGAACATCCGCCTACTTGGATCTCAATCGTTTATGCGACAGCTACTGAGCGCAGCTATAAGTCGTCTATGTTGTATAAAATTGTGGAATTGCAAGCCAAGCGTGGCAATGGTGATGAGTTCTTGATGAACTATAAGTCTTTGATGAAAGAAACTGTTGTGAGTTTTGAAGACGCTGATAATGAAATCGTCTTTAAAGACTTTGAGGACTGAGAACCATGTTTTCATTTCTCAGAGACCATGCCAGTAAGAATGTGTGGTGTAGTCCTGAGCAAGATAATCAAGTTATCTTAGCTGCTCAACGCATCACACGTCCAGGGGGAGAGTTGATCTCTTTCCCTATTATGACGCGTCGTATCGAGCTTCCTACAAAAGATCGTCGCTACCACATTTTTCAAGTTGGACAAGCCCATCCTTCTGTGCTTGGACTACTACCTCGGTTTCCAAACTGGACAAAGGCTTCTTGGAAGAAGTTTAGCGACACGGTTGAAAAACTTCCTTTGTTCTGTGATCTCTATACAGACACAGGGGTACATCTCGCACTACATCGTGCGTACTATATGTATACCGATGATCGCGCTCTGATCTTTGCAATTGATCTCACAGGAAAATCTCCTATTGACTATCAGCGAGATCAGATCTACCTGCGTCTTTACACCAATGCATTCTTTGAAAGTAATCAAGGCGCTGCCTTAGTTAACAAGACTCAGACAGGCGGACTGACAATTCAACGTAGCAGCGACATCTTAGCAATTCAGACTCAGGTAATTCAAAAGCGTTTATTACCTGGACAAGTTTTTTGTTTTATCAATGGTCACTTAGTTGACGAGATTAATCTGTTTACGGCTAAGATAGGCGATGTCGTCGAATACATCTATGACGCTTCTATTAAACGAATTGTAGATTTAAAAGTTGAGAGCCTGAAGACATTTACAAGCACGCTCGATAGTAGTTATAAATATCTTCTTCATTATCCAAAAACTGGAGAAGACATGATTGACTATGTCGACGATATTGACGTTTATGTGCTTAAGAAAGATGGTGCTCGATTCAAAGGTCAATACCTTCATCGCAATAAAGAAGACGCGCTCAGGATGGTCACGCATCGTGACTATAGTGTTCCGGTTGATACCTTTGAACACATTGCACGGTCTTTAGCTGAACTTACCAGCCTTCAGCCGCTTGATCTTCGAGAATTCTATATTCGTCTTTATATCAGAAACAGTGGTCTGAAAAGACCACTTGTCTATGACCATCAAAGAATCTTTGAGCTCTATAAACTTGATGATAATGATGTTGTTAACGCCATGGTTGGAGTTGACGCCGTTATTCCTGAGTGGACTGCAACACAGCTAGAAGACTCCGCCTATACGGAGTTGATGAGAACACCGTATAATGAAATCAACATTGATCTCATTGAACGTGCATACGGGTATAACGCTATTACCAAGATTATTGGCGATACTCCGACTAAAACACGTCTATTTAACGGGGTTCAGATCATAGAACTCCCCATTGGACTCTATGAGAAAAGTACCGTTTATGAATACGACGCGAATGGTGTTCTTTTAGAATACCACCAGCACATGCTCGGAACGGTCTATAGCGCGCGAAATAGTCAAACTAGGATTGTTGAAGGTGTAGCGGGTCTAGGAAGTAATGAACCTTCTGTGATCTATGGCCTAGACAATATTAATCTCCCATCTACTTATAGCTATCGCGTCTATATGTGTTATTTGGTCGATGGTTTACCCAATAATGACTGGCGCGATATTACTGACTCTAATCTTTATCACGTTGTTGATGATGTTCTTATCTGGAACAATCTGGAAACTGAACAGTACTTAATGGTCAGAACAGATGAAAAGTTCTTAACTTATACACTTGAACTTCATGCTGTTGCTGGAACCTATTATTTTGATCTCACTGAGACCGTGGATGGACTTGAAAGAGTCATGACGGTTCCAATGGGAGATTTGGATATTTGGCTCAATGGTAAAGCACTTATTCAAGGTCTTGACTATGTGGTGGACTTTCCACGCGTGATGATCTTCAATAAAGCTTACCTGAGACAACCTGCAGGATCTTCTTCACAAACCATTGTTGTTCGTTTTACTGGGTTCTGTGATGAAAACTTAAAGATGCGACAACCTGAAGACTATGGTTTTATTGAACATGGTGTTCTGTCTAATGATTCTGAATTCGATATCCGTGACGATAAGGTCTTGAGGATCACCGTACGTGGCGACGTTAAGCATCGTTCAGATCTTAAGTTTTCTGAAGATCACAGTGGTGTCAGTATTGTTGATGTCTTAAATGGTGCACCCTATCAAATCAAAGACGTCATTGTACCATTGAGAACTCTGACACATGAAGAGACCTATCGTCTTCGTGCACGCTCTGAAGACCTTGATCAGAGAATCGAAGAGTACATGACGTTGAAGTATCCGCAACCTGACAGAGACGCAGTCAGTGCCATTTCAAATCGTCATATGCTCTATAGTCCTTTCTTTAGTCATATTGTCAGTGATTTGGCTTCTGGTCAAATTGATAAGACACGACTAGAAAGGGTATTAGAAGAAACGGATGTTCTTGAGTTATGTGCACCGTATGAGTACTTACTTGAGACTGATCCTTTGAATGAAAACTTAAAGATAGACCAACGTTATATTGTTATTCATCCGACACAGCTAACTTCAGCGGTTGGGCTTGATCTCTATAGCTATAAATTCATGCAGCGTGTCGTTGCGCTCTATGGAAAAGGTCTGATCCAATTAAGTCCGTATTTAAATGTATCTTTAGGAGGTTAAGACAATGGCAGGTAACGTTGTAGGTTCAGTCGATGGCGTGGTGCCTATCTATGACCCAGAAGGACTGTGGCGGATCTGGGATATCAATGTTGTCTGGCAGGGTGAATATGGTTCTAATCGTTTTGTTCCTCGACAAAACGACTATGTCATTGACCCCATGACCTTTGAGACATGGATCGTAGACCATCTTGATCCGGTTACGCTGGTTCCGACATTGCGTTCAATTAAACCGGCTGGAATGAACTATTCTTTATCTGAAGACGATGTTCTTTTTGGCGTAGGTCCGGGTAGTGACGCTGAGACCTATCGTGCGTATCTGAACGATAGCGTCTATCCGCACACACTAGCAGTGGATCAACGTCTTAAGATCCATGGAACCATGAGTAGCTATGCTAAGATCTTCTTGGGTTCTGATACCAGTGAAGCGCGCGGTGAAGTGATCTCAAAGGTTTATGATGCAAGTGGTAACTTTATTTCAACTTCTGTACCACTAGAGCTTGTCGCTTTAGATAGCCATGTTAACTACGCAGTTAAATCAGTTAAACGCTGTCACATTACTCGAAAGATTCCAAATAATGAAAGGATCACCGTTGTCATTTATGCTGATGACGGCCATGTCGTCTCTAAGCGACAGCTCCTTATTGAAAACACGGATACCATTACTGATGTCAACGCCGGTACAAAATACATCACGGAAATCTCCTTGGAATCGATCTGGCTATCTCCTACGGTGGCGGATCAGCTGGACTATCCGTTAAATATCCCAATGGACGCCCTCAACATGGTGGGCGTCGTCCATTATTCAGATGGGACTAAACTGAAGCTTCCTGTTGATGGTGGTAAGTTTGCCATGCTAGGTCTTCAGGGTCGTCTTTCGTCAATCATCGGACAACCTCATGAGTTGGTCTTACGCTATCTCATGTCACCAGGTGAAATCGCCTATGCGTCCACCGGTGTCAACGGGAAGTACATTACCAAACCCTTTAGGATCGTGACAACAAACCCCAATAACAGCATTGCAGTGAAGCTCTTTGGCTATCCTTTCTGGGAAGGAGAAGCTTTTGGGTATCGCATGCGCTGGTGGTTGCTGAATTTAACACGCAATATTCGGTTTGAAGTGACGAACCATGTTAAGTTTGCAGAAAACACAGGACCGTATGACCCTAAACTTTACGGCTACCTTCAAAGAAAGGCTGTCTCGATCAATTTGAGAGACGTCTCTGGTAGCTTTATTCCATTCATCCATACACAAGTGGTTGATATCGTCCTGAATGAACCGCCGACAAATGCGCTACAAGCCGCTTGGACTGTCACGACCGAGTCTAATGAGAGCTATCCGCGTTTTGGGGTTCAAGTCTATGGCTTAAAGAACAATAACCTTGTTAACTTTAAAGCGGGACATGAAACCTTTAATGATTGGTTAAAGGCGTATTATCGTGACACGCTTCCATTGGTCAATACGCTTCAAGAAAATGAAGCACCTTCTCCAACGCACTTTATTGTGACGTATGGCAATGACCAGACCGAGTGGTCAATTAGTCAATGGGATCAAGATCTCAATATAAGCGCTACTGTTAATACTGGAACGACTGCGCTGATTCGGTTCATTCGCCGAACTGCGTCAGGTGACCTTCAGTTGAGCTATGCGGCTGCAATGATTAAAGGTGTTTAAGCACATTTAAAGCACAGGGAGAAGGCGAAAGCCTTCTCCCTGTGATCACCTTTGGAATTTATTTCAGTCACTTAAATTTAATTAGAGTAGTAGATGTGTTTACCTGTTTAACTCTTTTATCTCCGGAGAACCTACCATGAATCAAGTTGCTGAAATCCTTGGCCTTCCTTTCTTCCTGAAAAAACAAGAAGTTGATCGTCCTATTCGAAAAATTGGGATTGTCTTTAACTATCCCGATCATTCGAGTTTTACTGCAGCAGTTCTTTTCAAAACAATTTATGAAGCTTCTGATTTTGCCAATAGTAAGGAATTAATCCTGCTCGATGTTCGTGATGCGTTCTCGAATGATATTGATCAGTATTTCTGGTTTGGAACTGGTACAATTAGTCAGTTTAGGGAATATTACCACGGTATGATGGAACAGATCAATAGCGAAGAAGAACGCAAATGGTACACTTATATGCGTGACAACAGCACGCATTTTTCAAGTCTGAAAGTGCAAGATCCTGAGCCGGCTGATAACATTGTAGGGCAGATGCTTGCCTATGCACTCGAGAAAGAGTTTCTCTCAGTAGAACAACATCAACGCTATATGCGTTTTGCTGTTTTAGCTGAAAACTTCATGACTGAAGAACTATCTGCAGAAGAAGCATGTGCATATTACAATGTTCTAAATCTGGCTAATCAACAATACCATGGTTCTCCTTTAAAGATTGAAGATTTTTATATAGTGACGAAAGTTACTGAAGAAGAAATTAAACTCTTTATCGAAGAACAAAGTCAGATTAATAAAGTTATCTCAAATAAATGTCGTCAGGTTATATTTGGAGATAACCTAAACTTTTACATTGTGACAACAACCAGTTCAGACTGTCATGGTCTTCTTCGTCGTCTTGCACTTTCGAAAAAGAAGGTTGTCCATGTGACAATGGGATCCTATGCCCCCGTTGTCTATAGCACGCACAATGTTCCAAAGAGCATTGTGAGTGTTAAAACCTATCTGGATTTAACAGCACAAGACAATGTTGTAAAGAAATTTAAAGTCATCTAACCGTTAATAGAGAGCGAAGGGATATCCCTTCGCTCTCTAGTATTTTTTTTTTTAATCTTCAAGAAGCTTTTCAAGATTTTGATGATGTAACCACTGACCAATGGTACTTCGTTTATGAATTGCTTGATTTTGAATCATATTAATGTCTAGATCAGACGCTTTACACAAAAGATGAATTCCATTTAATACATCTCCGAGTTCTTTTTCAAGATGTTGTCGATTTGTAATTTGTTCAGGGTTATGAGGGTTTTGACTCTCATAGCCGTGTTGAAGAATTTTTCCGATAACTTGAACAGATTCTCCAAGCTCTCCCATAAGTACTGAAAGTCTCTCTAGTTCAGCAGGAGAGAGTTGATTAAAAGGTTGTTCATATAACATCTTTTTGATTCCTTTTTCTCTGAAAGTGTTTAAGTTCTTCAAGTCTTAATCGAGCATGCATATCTACCGAACTCATATCGACAACACCGACTACTCCAGAAACCTTTAAAAGCGTTTTTAAGAACCCTAGTTTAATTTCTAAGTACTGAATATTAGTAATATCAATATCCGGTCTATAGGGCGCCTTAAGACCTTCTACGAGAATCTTCGAGATAGTCTTTTCAACCTCACTACATGTTTTAGCGATATCCGTAAAAACTACTTTCGCCTGATCCGATATAAGGTCGTCTGACATTGCGAGCTCGCTCATCTCTTAGTTTATTAATTAGGTCATCTGCTGACACAATTTGTCTATCTTGATCTGAGAGTTTTGAGATGGCTCTCTCTAAATCATACTCTAAACGACGAGCGACATATTCATCACCTTCGTCTTTGAGTTGCTGAGTGAGTCGTTCAACATCTTCTCGTGCCTTAAGCGCTTCAGATTGTTCATAGGCTGAAACAACTTTTAATTGTGCATGATAGACAGGGTTTTCAGAAAGTACTTTACTTGGATCAATACCATAGTAACGAAGATTCTTACCAAGTGAGATCAGCCAGTATGAGAGCAACCAGGAGAACGTAAGGTCGTCATTTTCACCTTCTTGATGGTCGATGCGACCATTTCGAATCTCAAGCCCTAGTGTCTGAAGAATAAGCTTTCGATCCCGCATGAGTGTACCTGTCATTTTAGTCGCACTATTGAGTGTTCGACTAAAAAGCTCACTTCGAGAAGTCGTACCTGTTCCACTGGTTGCCCAACCAAAATACTTTTTATACTTCAAATATAAATTCTCTCTCGAATTAAACGGAGTTTGAATTTCTTTAAAGCGTTCAGGAAACTCTTCATGAAACTGAACAATTTGATTATAAATCCGTTTAAAAGGATCAATTCCAAAAGAAGGTAAAAATTCTAAAAGGTAATCGATAATCATTGCACCTGTACTTCTGCGTTCAATGATCAGTGTTACATTAGGATACTTCTGAAGGAAGGCACCTAACCAACGACAAAATGCGATCAAGTTACCTTCACTGATATCGGCCGCCATTGCTGTTTCACCTGTTAAAACATTTCTTAAGGTCAAACCAATTGCATCGCTTCCAACTGCTTCAGATGGATCAGAACCTAAAACATGCGGAATCATCAATTTATGTTTAATTTCTTCTTCTTTATAATACCATCGAAGTGCATAGGCTTCAGGTTCAGCAATCTCAAGATAATGATCTAGGACTTCAGACTCCCGCATTGCTTCAGCAATTTCTTGCGGGAATGGACTTAACGTTGTTCCTGATGGCCATTCATTTAAGAAGTCAGCCTTAATCTGGATCGGGTCTTCTTGAGCAGATTCACGTAGTCGATCTTTTAACCATTGATCTGATTTTCCAAGCTGACGGTGGTTAAAAGTACAATTAACACGAAGATCTTTTCCATTACCTGCTTTCAAAATCATTTTATGAAGTTCTTCCATGTTAGGTGCGTCATAAAAAGATTCTGACCAGATCGCGCAACTTTGCATAAAGTTATACGCATAACGTCCTTCAGGTGTGTCTCGTTTACCTGAGGTTGTCATGAAAATGTTGCCATAGGGTTCTCCTTTTAACGCCGCGACCTCGCGTGCTGCCAATGTTGCAGAGAGCATAACAGGAATAGTGATAGCGTTATTATGGATATAGGCAAATTCATCCACAACTGTAATGGGTGAGGTCATTCCTCGACCCACTAAGTCTGCAAGTTTTGGAGAACGGTTTGGTACGTAGAGTTTAATTGAATTATCTAAAGCGCTTACTTTAAAGACTTCAGTGTTACCGGGATCTCGATTTGATCGCTGTTTTAAAAAAGGAGGAAGTGCGGTTTCAATCCCTTTTAAACGATCAACGGATCGCCCACGAAGTTTTTCATCTTTTGTTAAGTATGAAATTTCAGTCTTAGTCAACCGAACATTAATAAGATAAGTTGTCAACCAGTCAACACCAAAACTCTTACCAGTCTGACGAATCATAATCAGAAAAGTCAAGACATGATTAAAAAATAGCCAATAAGTTGACATAATTCCACGATTGGCATTAAAGAGAATCGGAAACTCATTAGAACCTGCTGGATCTCTAGCACAGTTTCTAAGGAACCACCAGAAGTTTCGTTTGGCTTCAATAGCCATCTTTAACGCAATCTCAGGCGTAATATTAGGGTCATACGGATCTTTACCGATGAGATCTGAATCAAGTGTTGATAAACAGAAAAGATGGTTTTCTACACCCATCTCTTTTAGTAACATAGCAAAACGTAGGAACGATTTATTAGGCGTGTCGATATCGACAACTGCATGCGGGTACTTTTTCCAATCGTCTTTGAACAAGATAGTCATATAGGGGCAGACCTTAAAATAGGGTGTTACTCACTCACCACGATTTCTTGTGTTTATTTAAAAAGAACAGAGATGATACAGCGAGAGAGGCTATAATGCCTCTCTCGCTGTATCATCGCACTCACTTCTTTTCTTTTCTAAGCTGCGCATAGATCATATCCAAATAAACATCACTTAGTAAAGACAGAATTGCTTCATTATCCTTACCAAATTCATTCATTTGTCCATTGAAGTAATAACACTTTTTATTCATGAGTTTTAAAGCTTGAGGTAGAGTATCCTCATCTGAGAAATATGCCCTCACAATAAAACTTGAATAGGTATCGCCAACAAGACTTCCTTGACGAAGTACTAAATCAACACATTCAATTTGATAGACAATAAAACGAACATGATACTTATTATCCAAAAAGTACTCAACTTCATGGACAGGACGACATTCGTTTACATCTACCCACTCATAGAACCGTATGCCAAAGAAATATAACTTTGCGCGAAGTAGTCCTTCTCTAAGACTTTTAAAGAACCTGCCCATGGAAGATATCCTCCTTATCTTTCCGGCATAGTGAATCCGCCATCTGATTTTGGGAAAAGTTTTTAGCGGGATGTCGAAACGATGATGGCTCTTAAAGTAATATAGAGAATCGTCGAGGTTCGTGTTGCCATAGCTAGGCTATTATTGATACTTCCGTTTGCTGCTTTAATTAACTCATCTCCAAGTTTACGGATCTTTAAAAGATCTTCATCCGAAGACCGAGCTGAAAGATAGAGATTCTTTAATAGTAAAAGAAGACTTGGATAGTCTTTCAAAATCTTAGGATCTGATTCACTAAGAAGATGGAAACTATGAATAACGATCAGACGAATATATTCATCGATCTTTAGATGGTATTTTGGATTATTGTAATGATCACTTAGCCATCCTAATGTGAATGTCAGCATACGTTGACTGGTATTCGTATTAATGCTAACAATCGCTTCAACTAAATCAGAACGTACAAAACTTGGTTTATCGAGGATTGCTGTTCGGATGTAAGAGACATATTGTTCAGTTGAATTGATCTTCTCTCTAACTTTCTCAACCCCTTCTGCATCGATCATGGTAGAAGAGGTACTGGTGAT
>Ga0116142_10004167_pt1 | contig 13957 bp, 5 predicted proteins | sample AD_UKC033_MetaG_FD_89785 | JGI IMG/M metagenome (GOLD analysis project Ga0116142, IMG submission 89785) | Active sludge microbial communities of municipal wastewater-treating anaerobic digesters from USA - AD_UKC033_MetaG | ecosystem: Engineered > Bioreactor > Anaerobic > Digestate | place: USA... | reverse complement strand
TGATTGAACAGCCGCCTTCATGCTGACTTTTTCGCCCTTCATGATCTGGCTGGCAAGATTGATAGCTATGGAAGTGCCTGCGGTCATTGCCAGATTTTTAGCGCTGAATGACTGTTTGATCGAACTGGCGGCATTTTTGATGCCAACGCCCAGGGCTTTTTGCCCTTTGATGAGGTTCTCGCTCAGTTTTATTGAGCGATATTGAGATTGAGTTTCGTCTGAAAAACTTCTGGAACCGTCAACCGCTCCATCGATGCGACCATCCACCACAGCCTGTTTATAAAGGTTTTCACTCCATTCTTTGTAGCTGCTGAGTTTGGAGTCATATTCTGCTTTGAGCTGGGCTTTAGCCCCGGGGTCGCTGGCGTTCTGCCAGGCCTGTTGAGCGTCATGCAGCTCTTTGTATTTTGCGGTGGCAGTGCTGTCGACTGTAGCATATTTGGTATTGTCGAGAAACTGCCTGATCATCTGGCTGCGGTCTTCGGGGAACTGCTGTATGTAAGCATCGACGAATTCGCGATAAGTCTGGGGGCGCGAAGTTTCGAACACCTGGCAGACTTTCGAATACGGCGCCTGAATTCTGCCGCCGTTGAGCACGTCATAGAACAGTGAGGCATTGACCCCTTCTGTAGAAAGCATGTCGGTGCCTGACTTGAGAATGCCGTCATTTGGGCCGTTGGTTACACCCATGTTTTCGAAGATGTATTTATTTTCGGCGATATTTTTATGGGTTTTAATACGCCACGAGGAAGCGGAATTGTGATGCTCGCGTGTCGAGAGAGCCTCGAGAGCCTCAGCCCAGCCTTCGGACAGAGCGAAACCCTCGTCTGAAACTGTATTCTTCGAGTGAGCGCCGTAATAGTTGGTCTGGGGGTAGTTCGGCCGTTCATAAAGCTGATCCATTATCATGTGACCCATTTCGTGAGCCATGACCGAAGCTGCAGAGGGGTCCTGCATGCCGCCGCTGAATACTTCACTGTTGGGCGGCACGACAATTCGATTGACGTGAGAATTGTCGCGGTAACTTATTTCGCCGTTCGAGCCCATTTCGGCGAGGGCAAAACCGCGAGCATCATGATGAATTCCGCCAGAATTGCCGACTTCGAGATAAACTGGTTTTTTGAGGTCGTTGGTAAGCCACTGGGCAAATGCCGGGTCTTTTGTGCCGGCTGTCAAATCATTCTGAATCTGGTTGATTTTGTAGTTTCTTGCTTCGACCTGCATGGCAACCGTTTGACGCAGACCGGAGTTGCTTTCGATGTAAGTTTTCAGCTGCTGGTATCTTGGGTCTGAAGCCGAAAGAGTTTTGAGCACCGGAACATTGTTGCCCATAAAGTCTTTGGTGGCGACGGTGGCAGCTGATTCATTCGTGACTGGTGCCAACAGCTTGAATTGGCTCATTGTCGCTTCAGCCGGCAGATTTTGTACGGCAATTACCCGGTTTTGCCCATCTTTGACGAAATATCTGCCGGTTTTGGGGTCGAAATCGGGGTTGAATACTTCGGAAACCTGACCGGTTTCATCTTTTATCACGTAGCGAATCCCCTCTTTGGTCGCGACAAAAGAGCCGGAGGCAGTGACGATACTGCTGCAGAAAACAGCCAGTATAAGCAATATTGTCAACTTCACCGATCTGAATCGTTTCATTTTCGACCTCCAGTAAATAGAGCAGGGGATTATTAGTCAAATTATAACGACAAACCTTTTTGCCCACAAGGTACGAACCCGTGAAATATAGTTGCTCAAATTTTAGTCGCCATTTCGTTGAAAAATCTCATGAAAGTAATGAATGCTGCCGATGTAGTTGATGAATAATATTCTCTCAACCTGAATCAAGCAGGGGCTGGTATGAAAAAGGCGAACAGACTGTTGAAAAAAATTCTTCCGACACTGATGCTGGGGTTGGCACTTGCAGGCCAGTCAGCATTTGCCATGGACAGCATAATTCCCGATGTTATGAGGGAAATCGCTGTGCAGCAGGGGCAGAACGCAAGAAAAGCAGGTCTGGAAGCAGACCTGGGTCCGTTTGTCAATGCTTCATTGCTGAACCGACCTATTGAAATCAATGCCAGTGAATTTGGCATGAAAGGCACAATACGTGCGGTTGTGGGTGGTCGCAATTTTTCGGCGGCCGATGTCGATTCAGCCATGATTCCGTTTTCGACTTCAAATGGCTATGGCCTCAGCAACCTGTTTCATGACGGTGGCGAATGGCCTGGAACCGGCGGCAATCCAACGGCTGATGATGGCGTTTCAAGCTTTGGCACCGATCAGGCTGGCGAAATATACGACCTGGATGGCAACAGGCACTACCCTAAAGCAGTGCTGCGCTATATTGGTACTCATTGCTACATCTTTGTTCCGGTAATGTATTTTCCGACTCTGCCCAGGCCTCTCTCATCATCAGAAGCAGAAACCCCGCCTGCCCAGGCAGCATGGGGGATGTACTGGCCAGACAGCATATACATGCAGAATGGTCCGTATTATTACGCTCCCGACGCCAACGGTACGGTTCTCGAGCCCAGATATGTGCTCGGTGCCGATAAAAACTATGCCCGTCTGAAACTCAAAGAAATGGCCGATCAGTTCGATGCGGTCATTTACAAGAAAATTCGCGAACATTTTGGCTCTGAAGCCGATATCGACGGCGATCCGAAGGTCTTTATACTGCTCGACGACATTCGTGATGGCAGTGGCAGTTTTCGCGGTTACTTCTGGGCCGGAAATCAGTTTCCCAGATCTTCGCAGGCTCTCAGCAACGAAAAAGAACTGCTGAACATCGATTTGTTTCCCAGTTTTGTCATGGCTCAGGCCGATACTTACGGCACTCTGGCTCATGAATTCACCCATATGGTTATTTTCAATGAAAACTATCGTGTCGAAAACGGTCAGCTGATCGGCATGCAGCGCTGGCTTGAAGAGGCACTCACTCAGTATGCCCAGCATCTTTATGATGGCAAATTCACCTCCAATCTCGATGAATTCATTAAAAAGCCCGATACCATCCTGGCTGAGGACCGTATTACCGAAGTGTGGCTCGGTTCCAGCCCCTACGCCAACTACGGAGCCTCATTCCTCTGGATGTATTATCTGGTCGAAAAATACGGTGGCTCAAACCTGCCAGGGTTTCTCAAAACCATCGTCAGGAACGCAGATGGTGGCATGGGCAGTATTGACGCTGTTTTGAAGAATTATAACACCGATGCCAAAAAGGTTTTCGGTGACTGGGTAATCGCCAATTACCTCGATAAAACCCGCAAGCGTGATGGCACTCTGCTTAATGACGGTAAATGGGGTTATAGCGTCGATAACGATTTTAACGAAGCCAACAATATCGGAAAATATGAGCGTCTGCCTGTTAAGTTCTCGGAAAAGGTTATTCTGACCGAGAAAGTTACTGCCAGATCTTCGAACGTCAGCCCATGGGCTGCCGATTATATCGAAGTTTCGGGCAACACCGGCAACCTGAACCTGGCTTTTGACGGCGATGACCGGGCGCAGTTCAACGCGGCTGTAATCAAGCGCGGCGCTCAGATTGACCCGGCTGTCGACTTTATTTATCTGAACGATCGCCAGGCCGGAAACACCATAATTCAGAATTACGGCTATAACAACGCTTACGAAAACCTTGTCCTGGTTCCGATGGTGGTGCAAAACAGCAACTATCAGAAGATGAGTTATGTTTTTTCCGCCAGCTTCGACGATCTGAAAGTGGCGATTTTCCCCAACCCCGCCTTCGAAAATCACCTGCACATAATTGTCAGAACCGAAAAGAAATTCGCCAGTGAACCCAGGCTTCAGATGACCTATGAAGGCGAGCAGGGCTATCTGGTCATGACACCCATCAACGATTCGACTTACATGACAAACTATACGCTCAAACAGTCAGGAGAAGGCGTAATCGTCGCCAACGGCACGAATGCCGACGGGGTTATCCTGTCCAACCAGTTGAAGTTTTCTGCGGTTTATTACCCGCCCAACAGTCAGGGGCTTCTCAGCGCCTCCTTTGCGGCGCTCAGCATCCCGGCGGGTTCACTCAGGTCTGGTGGCACGGTAATCGTCGCTTCCCCCGAAAATCCCGTCTCATACGTTGGTATCAGCCGCGTCAGCCAGAATGTTGATGTTGCTCTGCCGGTAGAAAAAGCTGACAAAGCCATAGAAATTACTATACCGGTCAATATGAATGCTGCAGCAGCTCCAGAAAAGGCTGGTCTTTACCGCTCGACCGCTTCCGGGCACAAATGGTTGGGACCTGTTTCTATAGCCGATGGGCGTGCCAAAGGTCATATAGACTTTTCAGGCAGCCTCTTCGTGGCTGTCGACGAAACGGCCCCGGTTATTGTTTCTGAAGCTCAGACACTGCCAAATGGCTGGTTGACGATTGCGGCCGACGACTCTGGCAGTGGCATCGACCCGGCTTCGGTCAAAGCAGTGCACGATGGCCGTCAGCTGTCGGTACGCCATGATGCAGACGGCTGTTTTATGGTCGATGCATCTGCTTTGCGCGATGGCGAGTGCCAGATAAGCTTTGAAGTTGCAGATAATGCCGGAAATGTAACTGCTGCCAGTGTCAGAGCGTCAATCAGTGCGCCGAACGCCCTTACTCAGGTAATTACCTACCCGAACCCGGCGAATCGCTTTGTCAGCTTGCGTGCTGTTTTTACTGGCCCAGGCAGTGCCGTTGCCTCGGCAAGAGTGAAAATTGTCGATGTCAGTGGCCACAAGGTCGCTGAGATGCCTCTGGATCACAAGGGAAGCGGAGTTTACGAAGCCCGCTGGGATTTGCTTAACAGCAAAAGCAAACAGGTGGCCAATGGCGTTTATTACGCTGAATTTCAGGTGGGACTTGCCGGTCAGACCGCCAGAGAACGCCGCAAAATTGCGGTTTTGCGTTGAGAATGGAGTCTTAATAAGATGAAAAAAGCCAAGCTTTTCCTTTTGTTTGTCGTTCTTATGACTTTTCCGATGATTCAGAACTGCGGCGGCAGCAGCAACGGCGGCGGCACCAGCAGTCTTCTCATCGCTGACAAGCTTCTCAACGAGGGCTGGGATTCGATCAAGCTCGGGAACTATACCACTGCCCGCGCCTCTTTTCAGCAAGCTCTCTCAGAAAACCTGACTGAAGGCCAGCGGGTTGCTGCGCACAGCGGCATGGGTTGGGCTCTGTCCAAAGAAGGTAAGATTCTTGAATCCATACCTTATTTCGAAATTGCTGCAGAACGCGATAATGAAGCCAAGGTCGGTCTTGCCGGTGCTTTGATCTACCGCCATCAGACCGGTGTCGACTATGTCAGAGCCGCCGAAATACTTGGCAACATGCCTCCTGAAAAATTTGCGGCTCAGCACTCTGGTCTGGCGCTCAGTTCCGCCAAAGTTCACGGTTTGGCTGCTCTGGCCTACGCTCTCGCCGGAGACATGGAACAGGCCCGTATCTATATGAACAAAGCTGCCGCCCTCGATTCAATGATGGTTGGCACCAGTGTTGACCGTCTCGACGAGGCTTTCTTTCTGCTTGGCTGGAAAAACTGATTCTCAACACCGCATCTGAACGGGCTGCACGGGAATTGCCTGATTTTACCGCTGCAGCCCGTTTTCTTTGCTTTGTATTGTCCGTGGGCTGCTTTATCTGTTATAGTTATGCGCAAAAGCCTGCTATATGAAGAGTAATTATATGAATTATTTTTATTTTCGAAAAATATGCCTGTTGGCTCTGCTGGTTTTCTTTCTGGGTGCGTTCCCCCGGCAAGCCTGCTCTGCAGACAATAAAGCTGAAAATGCCGGACAAACTGTAACTGACGAGGCTGTTGAGCCAAAAACAGCTTCTGCAAGTGCTGAACTGAGTTCAGCGGAGCTTCTCGAGCAGGACAAGCTGTTACGACGTGAAATAATGGGTTTCGTTAAAGGAAATGCTGACCGGCAGGCCGGTGAAGGCTGGTTATATCTTGCTCATCACTATCGTGAACTGAAAGAAACTGATCGTTCTCTGATGTATCTCAGAACTTTGCGGCGTTCTGAACATATCAACCCACGCCTCCTCTGGGAAGCAATTCTTCTTAATGCCGACATTCTCGTCGAGCGCAAGGATTATGACTCGGCTTTGAAAGATCTCGACAGGTTGATTGCCATGGCGCCTGCCCGCAATTATCTTGTAAGAGCCAAGATTGCCCGTGCTGAACTGCTTGGTCGCAATTTGACCAATGTTAAAGAACTCTGGAAAGCTTTTCAACGTTATTACTGGTCATTCCCGGAAAAGCCCGATACTGAGGCAATCGAATATCTGATGGGTTTTGAGCGGGGCTACGACCTTGAGATCGCCATGAAAGCTCTCGAAGCCTGGGAAGAAATCGCCGGATTTTCTGAGGTCGATGCCGGTAATCTCGCCAATCTTCATATTGCCATGCTTTATTGTTTTGATCTGAACAATTCGGCCCGTGCTGTCACTTTCATCGATAAAACAGGCGAAGGCGAAAAGGTGCCGGCCGATGTTTCCTTTATCAAAGCGGTTATTAAACATTTTTATCTTAAAGATGCCAGCCCTGCTGAAGCCCTTGAAAACTATGCCGAGTTTAGAAAAAAAACCGACAGTCTCACCGGTTATAGAGTTGCCGGCATTTTGCAGGGGCAGCTGCTGACCGAAAAAATTGCTGACCACGAGGCCGCTGTTTCGACCTTGCAGACGCTTCTTGAGACCCCGCCGCACCTGACGGCATCAGAGTCTATCTCTCTTGTTCGCCGTCGAGAGCAGCGCGACGAAGAAATAGACTGGGCCAGACTCGCCTGTCGCATGGCCGGCTATATCTGTGAATTCAGACTCAAAAATATCGAGCGGGCCCGATACTTCTATAAAAAGGCTGAAGAGCTCAATTCTGAGCGCAGTGTGCCTGTGGAAGACCCGATAAATGTCACCGCTCTGGCGCGAACCGCACCCGGTGTGAGCCAGGGCGACCTGCTCTTTGAAATGGCTCACGAAAAATATCGCAGCCATAAGTTGCACGAGTCTCTCGAGCTTTTTGAGCAGTTTATTGCCAGTTATCCCGACAGTCAGCTTTTTCGCGAGGCTCTTTTTCGCGTTGCCGTCATTACCAATGATGATTTGCGGCAGTATGACAAGGCCCTCGAGCTGTATCAGCGTTATCTGATAAAGTTTGCGCCGGTCAGGTCGACCTGGAGCCTCGATGTGCTCTATGACTGGGGGCGAATCGACGAAGTGCGTTACCGCATCGCCAATCTTCTTGCTCTGCATCTGAAAAAACCGGTCGATGCGCTGGAAGTGTATGAACAGCTGGGTTCGATCTACCCCGACAGCTACTGGGCGATGCAGGGGCTTAAAGACAGTATCAGAATCTACAACGAAGATCTCTCTGACCCTGATAAGGCCAATGAGCTGATGTTCGAGTTCATCAGACGCTACCCTGACAGCAGTGCCGCTGCCGAATACCGGCTCAGACTGTTTAAAATACTGCTGGCAAAAGACGAACAGGTGCGGGCATTGCACGTTTTGCGCGAGTATCTCGACTATGCGCTGCCCTCAGAAAAAGATTATTTTTCTTTGAAGCAGCAATGGCGGGATCTGGCCTACAAAATTCGCGAAGACAGTCTGCGACGGACTCTGAAGGTTATTGGCCCTCAGGATCGTGTGACAATCTACCAGAATCTCATCGATACCGTGTGCCTCGCTTCGACCTCTGTTCCTCTCGAAATGCTCGTCGATGAGATCAAAACGCTCAGTATGACTGATGAAGCCAGGTGGGGGCTAGTTTACGAGGCCGGCACCCGCATGTATCAGAATTATCCCGGCAAGGCCAAAGATCTTTTTGTTGAATTATCGGAAAATGCCACCGGAACCCCCGAGCTGGCCTGCTTGCTTACTCTCGGCAATATTGCCTGGCGTGTCGATAAAGATATCGAAGCTTCGGTGCAGTGGTATGAACGTGCCGAGAAGCTGCTGTCATTGACTGACCCGCGCCGCGAAATTCCAGCTTATCGACTTGGGCGACTGTATCTGGTGCAGGGTCATGGCCTCAAGGGGCTCGAAAAACTGCTGCAGTTCACCCAGAGGTTCTCTCGCAGCCGCTATCTGCCGAAAGCCTACCTTGCCATGGGCGATGCCTGTGCAGCCCTTTACAGCCCCGAAAAGGCCCGGCGGTATTATCGTCGCGCGGTTCGCCTGGCACCGGAACTGGCCGAAGAAATCGACGCCAGGATACTTGCGCTTGAGGGGCAGATGACTTCACAGCAGTGGCTGCGCCAGCGAGCTGCCCAGCTCAAGGCGCGTGACACGGCAGATCAGATCGAAGAAGAGACCACCGATGCCAGTCTTGCCGCAGCTGCCGAAGCGGTAAAAGATGCAGAACAGCTTTCGGCAGAAGATCTGCCGGGACTCAAAGTCGAAGCTCTTTATGGCCTTTTTCTGGCTGAAAATCAGAAGAAAAAAGCCGACCCTGACCGCATGGCCATGTTTCTCGTCGAAATTCTTGCCCGCGATAAATTGAGTGTTGATCTTCGCGATCGGGCTCTTAAACAGCTTGTTTCCACAAGGTTTTTCCGTTTTCAGAATTCAGAGAAGTTCATCGAGGAAGCTCAGCAGCTTCTGCAGCGCCATAATTATGCAGACTGGCAATCTGAATTACTGTTCAGGCTGGCGCAAACTCAGGATTATTATGCCGCTGAATATGCAGATGCCAACCGCTCATATTTTGAGTATCTCTCGTTTTACCCCATGGGCAAGCGTGCTGAAGAAGTTAAATGCCGAATTCCAGCTGTTTACGCCCTTGCTGAAGATAAAAAGAATGCTTTTCGTTTTTATGAAAAGTTGATTGCCGATAATGAAATCTCTGAAACAAAGCGTGTCGATGCTTCAATCCAACTGGCCAGGCTGCAGGTAGATGACGGCAAAAAAAGCGAGGCAATGAAGACTCTCGAGGCTTCACTGGCTCTTGAATCTTCCAGACACCCCGAAATCTGTCTGAGGCTCGAGGCTCTGAGCGAAGATTTTTCGTATGTTAAACGTGCCCTGGAGGCCTCTGGCGAGGAAGAATTTCGCTTTAAGGCTCTGACCCGTCTCGTGAAGAAGTCTGAAGAAGACCGTGATTACAAGTCAGCTGCCGAATTGCTGCGCGATTATTCAGATTCGTTTTCTTCGCCTGAAGCGACCCTTTTTATCGAAAAGAAAGTCGAAGAACTTGGCCGGCGCGGCGCTATCGAAGAAATGGAAAATCTGATCGATCAATACCCCGAAGAACCAGAGACTGCCGGTAGAATGTTTCGTCTGGCAAGGATGATCGAGGGTGCCGAAAATACCCGCTATCGCTCAGAAGATCTGTTTTACGAAATCACTCTCGTTTACCCTGAATCGGAGTTTTTCCGTGAAAGTAAGATTCGGGCCGACAACACCCGTGCCATCAAAGCCCTTTCTGAATTGGGCGATATGCTCAAAAAGGGTGTTAAAGGCGGCGAAGGTGAAGAAGTGGTTATCGAGCGTGCCCGTCTTTTTAAAGAAAATCTGAAAGATCTTAACGCTGCCGCCGAGAATTACGAAAGCTTTCTCAAGCTTTTCCCAAACTCGGATAAACTCGATGAAGTCTATTTAAGCCTCGGCGAAATAGCCCTTGCCGAAAGTGGCGACAGCGATAAGGCCTTTAATCACTGGGAAAAAGGACTGGCGGCCAGTCGCGACCCCTTTATGCGCGAAGAACTGACTACCCGCATCAACCGTCTGCGGCGCTTCAGACAGCGGGTGCTGCTTTCTGACAGCGAAATAGAACATGAAAAAGGCATCAGAGAAGTGTTTCGCGTCTGGAAAGTTGAAAAGAACAGAATCCAGGCTCTTGGTCTGCTCGAAAATGCCATCAACAAACTGGAAAACCGCCCGGATGTAGCCAGAATGCGCTATTATGCCGCCAGAATATACGAAGAATCCGGCAATTACAGCAAAGCTTCGACAGAATACGAGAAGGCTCTACGAAGCCTTTATCACCCGAAACTGCGCAAAGATATGGTTATTTTCAGGCTGGCTCGCCTGCATGCTGCGGCTAAAAATGAAAAGGAAGCCGTCAGGTGGTATCGTGCTCTGGTAAACAGATACCCGCGCAGTCTGCTCAGCCGTTCAGCTTATTACTGGCTCAGCAAACATGCTCTTGCCAATGGTAATCTCAGCGAAGCGCACAATTGTCTTGAATACCTGATCAACTTCAGGTCGCTCAATCCGGTGCATCGTGAAGTGGTCATCGCCAGGCAGAAAGAAATCGAAGCCCGCCTCAATGTCGAAGAAATGGAAAAACTGAAGACCTATTCCAGAAGCGGCGGCTCAGAATTGCCTTATTTCATCGGAAAAGTGCTCGAAAACAGCTTGCGCGATTATGATCGCGCTATCGCTCAATATGAAGATTTTCTCAAAACAAACCCGCCGGTGCGTCGCAGTCGCGAGATTCTTAAAAAAATAGCCGGTCTCTACGAGAAAAAAGGTGATTTTGTTCGGGCTGTCAGCTATCTCGATCTGCTTTTGAATACCTATGAACCTCATGTCGGCAACTTCGATCTGATAGTTAAAATCGGTTCGCTGGTCGAAGACAAACTCGGTAACATCGAGCTTACGCAGTTGTTTTACAGTTCGATTGTCGCTGAATACCGAAAGGTGCGTAAGGTTCGTGAATTTGCAGAAGCCAAATTGCGACGCCTCGAAGAAAAGAAACGCGAAAAAGCTGTCAAGCCACGTGGTCGCAGAGTGGTTAAGCGTGTTTATTCAGAAGACGACGAAGAAATTCTTGAAGAACTCAAAGAAATTGTCGAACGCCAGGTCGAAGATCTGCAGGATTTCAAACAGGCAGAACGCCAGCTTGAAGATCTCTGGGATGCCAACCCGCAATCACTCGCGACTCTTGACATCATGAAAACTCTTTTTGAACTCAATATAAAACAGCTGCGTGACCCGCAGAAGGCCGCCTCATACATGGAACGCTGGCTTGAAGAAAACCCGGCTGACCCTCTTTACAAAGAATACACCCTCAAACTTTATGATCACTACATGGAAGTCATGCGCGACGGGCAAAAGGCCCTGCGGTTGCTCGAAGAATACGTGCGCGAGCACCCGATCTCTATCGAAACTCTCGATATCGAGCTCAAGCTCGCTTTGGCAAACGAACTGTTGATTCGAAACTTCGACGAAGCCCGCCGCGGTTACCAGAGAATTATCGATACTCAGCAGAACGACCCCGTGGTGCATGAGGCTCATTATCGTCTCGGGTTTGTTCTGCGAGAAGGTTTTGCCAGCTACGACGAGGCCGTAAATATCTGGCAGTCATTGATCGACAAGTTCTATAATAACGAATTTGCAGATCAGGCTCAGTTTGCCATTGCCTATACCTATGAAGCATATCGTCGCGACTATACCAGGGCCCGGCAGAACTACGAAAAAATTCTGCAGCTTTACCCGAACTCGAGCCTGCAGAGCCAGACTCGTGATGCATTGTTGCGCATTGAAGGAAAGTAACTCCGAAAGGTATTTTTACATGATAGATAAAACCGTGATGACAGGTATGCTGGAAACTTATGACAGTTTTCAAACTGACGTTGCCGTCTCGATATTGAGAAACCTCGATGAGAGCAACTTCAGGGTCGAACGCAAGGTGATCGACTTCATCAAGGGTAAGCTTTTTCCGGTTTCGGTCGAGCGCATCAGCGAATACATCAGAAAAATGCCATCGGAAACCGTCAGAGATCAGATTGTCGAGAATCTTCGCGCTTTTCATTCGACGCTTATGGAAATGATAACTTTCGTGAGCAACGAAAACGCCCGACAGAATGAGAATGGCAGGCAGACAGTCTATTTGCCGCTGATAAAGATGATGGACAAAGAGACCCACCCTTATCGCCCGCTGGCCCTGGCGACTCTCTGCTGCTTTGACTTTTCTGAGGCCGTTACCAAGCTCGCCATCGACTTCGAACGCTTTGGCTCAGAAATGCGCTGGATCACTCTCGTGCTCCTGAAAAAGCGCTGGGACGAGAAGTTCGTTCCCATTTTCCTCAAAGCTCTCGATGACAAAGACCCTGAAGTCGTCAGAGTGGCGATTCTTGCCCTGAAGAGGGCTAACGTGCTCGCCGCGCTCGATCCGATCCGCAAACTTTTGAAAAGCTCGGTGGAAGTAATCGTTCTTACGGCTGTCAATGCTCTGGTTGAACTTGGTTCTGTCGATTCTTTGACGGAACTCCGGCAGTTGTTCAACAATACCGGTAACCAGAAGATCAGAGCCACCATCGTTTCAGCGCTTGGGGAACTTGGCGGCCCCGAGACCGTCAGCTTTCTGCGTGAGTGCCTTGAAGCCCCGGATTCTCGCGTCAGAGCCAACGCTATTATGGCTCTGAAGAAAAAATATGAGACGTTTGGCTGTTTGCCCGAGGAAATTGTAGCCAGAATAACTGATCTGAAGGATGATTCTGACCATCGTGTTCAGGCCGACAGTATTCAGACTCTGTGGGCTATGGGCTATACCGATAACGTGGGCGATATCGAAAAAATGCTGGTTTCACCCAATGAGTTCTGTCGTTCAGCGGGTGCATACCTGTGCGGCAAGCTTAAACTATTCCAGATGACCCGCAATCTCGAAGTTCTGACTTCCGATGTTTCCTGGATGGTGAGGAAAATGGCGGCAATCTCGCTGCTTGCCTTCGGTGATCGCGGCAAATCAGTGTTGCGTAATCTGATGAATTATGGCAGCTCTGATCAGCAGATCGTTTGCGCTTTCGCTTTTGGATTGGCGGATGATTCTGTTGCCATAGAAAAATTGCTGTTGCAAAGCCGTTCTGGTTCTGAAGTTTCTGAGATGGCAACCAGTCTGTTGCTGGGCTTGTCACGCCCGCCGGCTTGACCGGAAGGGTTTTGTGCAGCTATAAAGCCGGCGAAAGCTGGCTTTAATTTTTATGGCTCTATGTTCGTTTCTGAGAAATGAAACTTTTTGACCGGCGGGAAATATTTTGGTTTGCTGTCACTGGGCAGAACTTTGCCGCCGGCTTTTACCCAGGCCGTATACCAGAGATCGACAACGTTGTTGACCGCTCTTGAATAACAGCTGGCGATGATGTTTTTAACTTCGGGGTAGCGGCCACCGCGGGTGTAAGCCTGTTCGAGAGCGTCATAGTGCTGGTTGGCCCAGAGAGCTTCGTAGATCATTCTGGCGCTGATGCGCTGCAGGTTGTTGCAGCCGTCAAAATTGACACCATAATTCAAGAGGTACTTGTCGGCATCGCGTTCTGTTGCCGAGTGATAGCTTTTTTCTTCGATGGTTTCGTCGAGACTCGAACCGGTGTGCAGAGGCTGCACCAGGTCGGCGGCATAGTGGCCGATCCAGCCGAGTTTTTGAATTATGTCGCGTCTGGTCTGCTTTTTCTGGATCATGGTTGCAACTTCGTTCACCAGTGCTTCGACATGAAACGGGCCTTTGCCCATCGAACTGCCCTGAATATGAAAAACGTGATTGCCAAAGTCTTTTAGAACACGGTCGGGCTCGACACTTGCAGTCATCAAAGGACTCAGCGCCGGTTTTTTTACGGTTGGTTTTGTTACTTCGCCAAGAAACTCTCTGAATGCCTGAGGCATAATATGGTATGCATCAGAAACAATTTTGGCGTGAACCTTGCTGCCCCATGCGTAAGCATTCGCTGAACCAGCCAGAAATAATGCAACGGCAATAATCAATACTCTGGTGCTTTTCATTTTTCTGGTTTCCTTACATAAAACTTATAAGGAAAGTATAAGAAAAAATGGTACACCACGCCAGACCCCGGCGGCTAAAATTTATCCTGCCAGGGAATCGCCTTCGGGGCTTTCCGGGCGGGGGGCTTCCTGGGTGAAATCGATCGGAGATTTTTCGGGTTGTTCGGCGGGGCGGCGGCGTTTTTTAAGTTTGCGGCCCGGGCGTGTTTCGTTGCGTTGATAAATTGCCTGCAGGCTGTTTTCCTGCGA
>Ga0116142_10004158_pt1 | contig 13984 bp, 9 predicted proteins | sample AD_UKC033_MetaG_FD_89785 | JGI IMG/M metagenome (GOLD analysis project Ga0116142, IMG submission 89785) | Active sludge microbial communities of municipal wastewater-treating anaerobic digesters from USA - AD_UKC033_MetaG | ecosystem: Engineered > Bioreactor > Anaerobic > Digestate | place: USA... | reverse complement strand
GCTCCCATCATTACCACACCATCAATTTCAGAAACTACAGCGGGATTGCTTGGGTTTCTTGCTTCAAACAATTCAGTTACACGGGGAAGACCACCGGTAATGTCTCTCAGCTTACCAAGAATACGGGGGATCTTCACAATTACCTGTCCGGCTTTAACTTCATCACCTTCTTCCATGATGATATGGCTTCCTGTTGGCAGGTTATATGATTTCTTGTCTTTCCCCTCTACAACTATAGATGGTATCTTGGTTTTGTCTCTTGTTTCAATAACTACTTTTTCACGGTGACCTGTTTGTTCATCCGCTTCTTCACGGTAAGTAACACCATCAATTACATTCTCAAACTTCACTGTACCATTGATCTCTGCCATGATTACGTTATTAAACGGATCCCATGTGCAGATTACATCCCCTTTATTTACTTTCTGACCGTCTTTTACATTCAGTGTAGCGCCATAAGGGATATTATTTGTGATCAGTAAACGGTCATTCTTGGTATCAATGATACGAACCTCACCGGTACGACCGATAACAACAGGTGTTTTAGTGCCTTCATTGTTTTCAATAATAACAGTACGAAGACCATCAAACTGAATAGTACCGTCAAACTTGGCAGCTAAAGTTGATTCTACAGATGCAGAACCAGCCACACCACCTACGTGGAAAGTACGGAGTGTAAGCTGGGTACCAGGTTCACCTATGGACTGGGCTGCAATAATACCAACAGCATCACCCTTCTGAGCGATATTACCACTCGCAAGGTTCTTACCGTAACACTTCACGCAAACTCCTCTCTTACTCTCGCAAGTAAGTACTGACCGTATCTCTACAGTTTCAATACCTGCATCTTCGATCTTCTTTGCAATATCAATAGTGATTTCCTCACCACCAGAGACGATCAGTTGATCATTCACCGGATCATACACGTCGTGCAATGATGTACGGCCAGCTATCCTGTCACTCAATGGTTCAATAACATCTTCATTATCCTTTAAGGCAGTTGTTGCAATACCACGCAGTGTTCCGCAATCCTCTTCGGTGATGACCACATCCTGGGCAACATCCACCAGACGACGGGTGAGGTAACCGGCGTCAGCCGTTTTAAGGGCCGTATCCGCAAGACCTTTTCTTGCACCGTGGGTAGAGATAAAGTAATCCAACACATTCAATCCGCCTTTAAAGTTGGAAAGAATCGGGTTCTCAATGATCTCTGAACCGGTAGAACCAGATTTTCTTGGCTTCGCCATCAATCCCCTGATACCTGCCAGCTGTTTGATCTGTTGTTTAGAACCCCTTGCACCGGAATCAAGCATCATATAAACAGAATTAAATCCTTGTTTATCATTACTCAATTCCCTGATCAATGTTTCTGTGATGCGGGTATCCACACGGCTCCAGATATCTACTATCTGGTTATAGCGTTCGTTGTTAGTGATAAGACCCATATTGTAACTGTCCCACACTTCATCAACTTCGCCTTTTGCATTATCCAGCAATTCTTCTTTTACATCCGGAATGATAAGGTCATTAATACTAAATGACAAACCACCCTGGAAGGCTGTACGGAAACCAAGTGTTTTAATATCATCAAGGAACTTCGCAGTTTTTGGAACATTAGTGATCTTAATGATGTCACCAATGATTTCACGAAGATTCTTTTTTGTCAATAATACATTTACGAAACCTACTTCAGCAGGCACATGCTGGTTAAACAGTACACGGCCAACAGTTGTTTCTATCAATTTATGCTCCAGCAATCCATCCGCATTACGGATGTTTGCTTTCACCTTTATCCATGCATGCAGATCTACCACCCCTTCATTGTATGCAATGATAACCTCTTCACTGGAATAGAAAACTTTTCCTTCACCACGAACAGTTTCTGTCGCAGTCGTTTTCTTACCCTTGGTGATGTAATACAGACCAAGTACCATGTCCTGTGAAGGAAGGGTGATTGGTGTACCATTCTGCGGGTTCAGAATGTTGTGTGAAGCCAGCATCAGCAGTTGTGCTTCTAAAATAGCAGCATGGCTCAAAGGCACATGCACCGCCATCTGGTCACCATCGAAGTCGGCGTTGAATGCAGTTGTTACCAACGGGTGCAACTGGATCGCTTTACCTTCGATCAACTTGGGCTGGAATGCCTGGATTGACAGACGGTGAAGTGTTGGGGCACGGTTCAACATTACCGGGTGACCTTTCAAAATATTTTCCAGGATATCCCAAACTACAGCTTCCTTCTTGTCTACCAGTTTCCTTGCAGACTTCACTGTTTTTACAATACCTCTTTCAATCAACTTACGAATGATAAATGGCTTGAATAACTCGGCTGCCATATCTTTTGGCAATCCACATTCATGCAGTTTCAGTTCAGGGCCTACCACGATAACAGAACGGCCAGAGTAGTCAACCCTTTTACCTAATAAGTTCTGACGGAAACGACCTTGCTTACCTTTCAATACATCACTGAGTGATTTCAATGCACGGCCACCTTCTGCTTTTACAGCATTTGATTTACGGCTGTTATCAAACAATGAATCCACGGCTTCCTGCAGCATTCTTTTCTCGTTACGAAGGATTACTTCAGGAGCTTTGATCTCTAATAATCTTTTCAGACGGTTATTACGGATAATAACACGACGATAAAGATCATTCAGATCAGAAGAAGCAAAACGACCACCATCCAGAGGAACTAACGGACGCAATTCCGGTGGAATAACAGGAATATATTGCATTACCATCCATTCAGGACGGTTTGTTATTCTTGTATTGGCATCACGAAAAGCTTCCACCACACTCAAACGCTTTAGGGCATCAGCCTTACGTTGCTGAGATGTTTCAGTTGCCGCAGCATTTCTCAGGTCAAATGATAATTGATCCAGGTCGATGCGCTGCAACATATCATGTACAGCCTCAGCACCCATTTTAGCGATAAACTTATTTGGATCATCATCCGGGAGGTACTGGTTGTCTTTTGGTAAAGTTTCCAGGATGTCCAGGTATTCTTCCTCTGTCAGCAGATCACCAACATTCTGTCCTTTGTCAGCACGGATACCTGTTTGGATAACAACGAATCTTTCATAATAAACGATAGTTTCTAATTTCTTAGAACTTACGCCTAATAAGTAACCGATCTTATTCGGTAATGATTTAAAATACCAGATATGTACAACAGGCACCACCAGTTTGATGTGTCCCATTCTTTCACGACGAACTTTTTTCTCAGTTACTTCCACACCACAACGGTCACACACAATGCCTTTATAACGGATACGTTTATACTTTCCGCAAGCACATTCATAGTCTTTTACCGGGCCAAAAATTCTTTCGCAGAACAAACCATCTCTTTCAGGTTTGTAAGTACGATAGTTGATCGTTTCGGGCTTTAAGATTTCACCGTAGCTTCTTTCCAGAATTGTATCCGGAGAAGCCAAACCAATTGTAATCTGTGAAAAAGCCGCTTTGGGACGATTTTCTTTTCTGATAGCCATATTACGTTTGTCGTTTGTCGTTTAAATTTTTGTTACCAGTCACCGCCCATGGCGGGATCTCACTCTTCATCGTTCAGTTTGCACTATGCTTACTGACGAATCAGTTTATTCGAACTTCAGGTCAAGACCTAACCCTCTTAATTCATGTACCAATACATTGAATGATTCGGGCACGCCGGCTCTTGGCACATTCTCCCCTTTCACAATAGACTCATAAGTTTTGGCACGGCCAATAATATCATCCGACTTAATCGTCAATAATTCCTGGAGAATATTTGATGCACCGTAAGCTTCCAATGCCCACACCTCCATTTCTCCAAAACGCTGACCACCGAACTGTGCCTTACCACCCAGCGGTTGCTGAGTAATTAAGCTGTATGGTCCGATTGAACGGGCATGCATCTTGTCATCCACCATGTGGTGTAATTTGATTACATAAATGATACCTACTGTAGCTTTCTGATGGAAACGTTCCCCGGTTTCACCATCATACAGGTAAGTGTGTCCATACATTGGTATATCAGCTTGCTTACAGTATTCAGCGATCTCATCAACTGAAGCTCCGTCAAATATTGGAGTAGAAAATTTCAATCCTAATTTTTCGCCAGTCCAACCAAGAATGGTTTCATAAATCTGCCCCAGGTTCATACGGCTTGGTACACCCAAAGGATTTAATACCACATCAACAGGAGTTCCGTCTTCCAGGAATGGCATGTCTTCCTGGCGAACGATCTTGGCTACGATACCTTTGTTACCATGACGACCAGCCATCTTATCTCCCACTTTCAGCTTACGCTTTACAGCTAGATAAACTTTTGCCAGTTTCAATACACCTGCAGGCAATTCATCCCCTATTGAGATATTGAATTTCTCTCTTTTATAACGACCTAACTCTTCGTTGAACTTAATGTTATAGTTATGTAAGAGAGTATTGATCTGGTCATCAACTTTCCTGTCTCCGGTCCAACCCAGCGGATTAATATTTGCATAATCCAGTCCGCGAAGATTCTTTTCAGTGAACTTAGATCCTTTTCCTATCTGTACTTCACCAAAGTTGTTGCTAACACCGGCAGAAACATGATCCTTCAGCAAAGTAGTGAGCTTCTCCAGCAACACTTCCATGAGGTCTGTTTCATTCTTCTCATGCATTCTCTCCAGCTTCTCGATGGCCGCCTTCTCTCTCACTTTTGCATTCTTATCTTTCTTGGCTCTCTGGAATAATTTTTTACCGATCACTACCCCTTCCACTCCGTTTGGAGCTTTTAATGAAGCATCTTTAGCATCACCTGCTTTATCACCAAAGATGGCACGAAGCAGTTTTTCCTCCGGAGTCGGGTCAGATTCACCTTTCGGAGTGATCTTGCCAATTAATATATCACCTTCTTTTACTTGTGCGCCAATCCTGATAATACCGTTTTCATCCAGGTCCTTCGTTGCTTCTTCAGAAACGTTAGGAATATCCGGGGTCAATTCTTCTTCACCCAGTTTGGTATCACGGACTTCCAATTCATACTCAGAAATGTGAACAGAAGTAAAGAGATCTTCTTTTACTACTCTTTCACTGATTACAATAGCATCCTCAAAATTGTAACCTTTCCATGGCATGAAAGCTACTTTCAGGTTTTTACCAAGAGCTAATTCTCCATTTTGTGTGGCATATCCCTCGGTCAGGAAATCCCCCCTCTTTACTTTCTGACCTTTCTTCACAGCAGGCCTCAGGTTAATACAGGTTTCCTGGTTTGTTTTGATGAATTTGGTCAGTCTGTATACTCTCAGATCATCCTCAAAGCTTACTAATTTTTCTGCTTCATCCCTGTCATAACGAACATGAATCTCATTGGCATCCACAAACTCAACCACCCCGTTTCCGTCAGCATGTATCTGAATCCTGGCATCTCTGGCTGCTTTACCTTCTAATCCTGTACCTACGATAGGCACATCAGGTCGCAATAAGGGAACAGCCTGGCGTTGCATGTTTGAACCCATCAGGGCACGGTTAGCATCGTCATGCTCAAGGAATGGAATCAAGGAAGCACTCAATCCAACAATCTGGTTGGGCGCAACGTCCATGAATTCCACATCATTCTTATCAAGAATCGGGAAATCTCCTGTCTCACGGCTTACGATTTTCTCATCTTTGAAATTACCTTTCTCATCAAGGGGTGTATTTGCCTGTGCAATTTTTGCCAGATCTTCTTCCTCGGCACTCAGGAAACTTAATTCCTTCATGTTCACTTTTCCTTCATGTACTTTACGATAAGGCGTTTCAATAAAGCCCATATCATTGATCTTGGCATGCACACAAAGTGTGGAGATCAAACCAATGTTTGGACCTTCCGGAGTTTCAATCGTACACAAACGTCCATAGTGAGAATAGTGTACGTCACGAACCTCAAAACCAGCTCTTTCACGACTCAAACCACCTGGCCCGAGTGCTGAAATACGACGTTTGTGAGTAATTTCAGAAAGAGGATTTGTTTGGTCAAGGAATTGAGACAATTGAGATGTCCCGAAGAATGAATTGATAACACTTGATAATGTTCTTGCGTTAATCAAGTCAACCGGGGTAAACACCTCGTTATCTCTAACGTTCATTCTCTCACGGATTGTTCTTGCCATACGGGCAAGACCTACACCGAATTGAGCATATAATTGTTCTCCGACTGTACGTACACGACGGTTACTCAGGTGATCGATATCATCAATCTCTGCTTTACCATTAGTTAAGCGAACAAGATATTTGATGATTAAAATAATATCTTCTTTTGTGAGTGTTTTCTTTTCCAGCGGCAAGTCTACGTTCAGCTTACGGTTGATCTTGTAACGACCAACTTCTCCCAAATCATAACGCTTATCACTGAAGAATAATTTGTCAATGATACCACGGGCCGTTTCATTATCCGGAGCATCTGCACCACGTAATTGACGATAGATAAACTGAACCGCTTCCAGTTCACTATTTGATGTATCCTTGTTTAAAGTATTGTAGATGATTGCATAATCCCCACCCACATCTTCACGTTGAATAAACACACTGGCCACTTCCATTTCTGAAATGGTCTCAATTGCTTCTTCATCAAGCACAGTATCCCTCTCCATCACTATTTCGTTTCTTTCAATAGAAACTACTTCGCCAGTATCTTCATCCACAAAATCTTCCACCCATGTTCTCAATACCCTTGCCGCAAGACGCTTGCCAACATATTTGCTTAAAGTCTTTTTATCTGTCTTTACTTCATCAGCCATACCAAACAGCTCAAGGATGTCCTTATCTGTTTCGTAGCCGATAGAACGTAACAATGTTGTTACCGGGAATTTTTTCTTACGGTCGATATATGCGTACATCACATTGTTAATGTCAGTCGCAAACTCCATCCAGGCTCCTTTAAAAGGAATAACCCTCGCAGAGTAGATCTTGGTTCCGTTCGGGTGAACGGACTGACCGAAGAATACACCTGGTGAACGATGCAATTGGGAAACTACTACCCTCTCCGCTCCGTTGATAACAAAAGTACCACGGGGGGTCATATAGGGAATGTTACCCAGGAATACGTCCTGAACAATTGTTTGGAAATCGACGTGTTCCTCATCATTACAGCTCAAACGAAGTTTGGCCTTCAGGGGAACAGCATAAGTCAATCCTCTTTCCATACACTCTTCAATGGTGTAACGGGGCGGATCGATGAAATAATCCAAAAACTCCAGTACGAAAATGTTCCGGGTATCAGTAATCGGAAAATTGTCTTTAAACACACGGAACAAACCTTCGATATTCCGCTTGTCCGGAGTAGTTTCTAACTGGAAAAACTCTTTGAACGATTGAATCTGTACTTCAAGTAGATCGGGTGTTTCAGCCAGGTGCTTGATTTTACCGAAATCCACTCTTGAGTTCATTTTTGTTGAAGACATATGCGTAAAACCGGTTTTTACAACGTTGAGGACACACAAATCACATATAGGCTCTCATTTTAGAAAAAACGAAAGTCAATGAAATTCAACTACTTACACATGATTTGGGATGTCAAAATATATTTGGCCAAAATAAAGGATTGCAAAGGTAGGGATTTAAAATTCTCAGCCAAGAAAAGTTTGCTCACAATAACCCGGCCAGAAATACCACTAAGTGGCCATTTTTTCTGATCAGAAGCTGCGGTAATTTGATTGAAAATAAGGTCATGAAATGGAAGGAATTTGCTGCTGATTATCTCAATTTCAGCCGAAAAGACAGGATTGCAATAATTGTTATTCTGAGCATTGTTTTAGCCGTATTTTTCCTTCCTGAGGCTTTCCCGAAAAATGCTTCATTACCCAACAATTCTACCCCTGATACGGCATGGATAACTGCCTTGAAAAGGTTAGAACAAAAAGAAGCCGAAAGTTCAGATGAATACCGGCAATACCAGGATGACAATAGTTCAACCTATCAATACGATCGCAGAACCGGCAGTTACCCCGGAAACTCAAAAGGAGAACTCTTTTATTTTGACCCAAACACTCTTTCACGGGAAGGCTGGTTGAGATTAGGCCTCAGGGAAAAGACCGTCAATACGATTCAAAACTATCTGAGTAAAGGCGGACAGTTTAAAAAGCCGGAAGACCTGCAAAAAATTTATGGCCTGTTCCCTGATGAGTTTAAAAGAATAGCACCTTATATAAAAATTGAAGCCCCAGGTGAAGTAAATACCAACAAAGAATTTACAGAAAAAGCATCCCTCGAAAACCCATCCACAAAAACCTATAGTGCCCGTTACTCCGTAATTGACATTAATTCCGCAGACACCACAGCGCTAATTGCATTACCGGGCATTGGAAGTAAATTGGCAACCCGGATCATCAATTTCAGAGACAAGCTGGGGGGATTTTATTCAGTATCGCAAGTAGCAGAAACATTTGGTTTGCCCGACTCTACCTTCCAAAAAGTAAAACAGTTTCTGAAATTGGGAACTTCCTCTATCAGGAAAATAAATATTAATACTGCAACCGTTGATGAATTAAAGGCGCATCCGTATATCAGATTGGCTATTGCCAATCCAATCGTAGCTTACAGAAAAGAGCATGGTCCATTTTTAAAAATAGACGACATAAAAAAAGTAATGATAGTGACAGACGAGGTTTACAATAAAATAATTCCTTACCTCACAATACACTAAACACAAAAAAGCCCTTCACATGAGGAAGGGCTTTCAAAATTATTCAGTAAAGAAATTACGCAATCTCTACTTCAGCACCAGCTTCTTTCAGCTTAGCTGCGATGTCTTCAGCTTCTGCCTTAGAAACACCTTCTTTGATGTTCTTAGGAGCGCCATCTACTAAGTCCTTCGCTTCTTTCAATCCTAAACCAGTCAGATCTTTAACGATCTTAACTACGTTCAGTTTTGAAGCACCACCGCTTTTCAATACAACATTGAATGCAGTTTTTTCTTCAGCAGCGGCTGCGCCACCACCTTCGCCACCACCAGCCATAACAACTGCAGCTGCTGCAGGCTCAATACCATACTCTGATTTCAGGAAATCAGCTAATTCCTGTACTTCCTTTACTGTTAAGGCTACAAGGCCTTCTGCTAATGCTTTTACGTCTGCCATTTTGATTAAATTTTTACCGTCTTCACCGCTTGGTTTATTTAGCTCCGACGGCGGTTTTAAAAAAATTTGCCTTTGTTTACCCTCAGGCCTGGGTGTTATTTTTATCGCTTTCGCAATAGAAAAAGTAATTATTCTGCTGTTGCTTCAGCACCTGCTTTTTGCTCATGATGGTGCAATAAAGCGGCCAGCACTCTCTTAGCCGGAGATTGCAACAAGCCGATAACCTCTCCGATAAGCTCATTCTTGGTTTTAATCTGAGTAAGAGCTTTAAGGTTATTATCACCTGTATACACATCACCATTGATGAATGCTGCTTTCAGGACTGGCTTTTCACCATTACTTTCCTTGCGGAAAGAACTGATGATCAATGCCGGTTCTTTAGGGTTTTCGGAAAACATCAGCGCTGTTACTTTATGCAGTGAATCATACATACCTGCATATTTTTCACTATCTAATGATTCCAATGCTTTTTTGATAAGTGTATTCTTTGCCACTTTCATTTCCACCTGCTTGTTAAAACATGCACGGCGCAATTTGCCCACCTGCTCTACAGAAAGTGATTCTGTATCGGCAACATAGAAGTTATTGTATTGAGAGAATTTGCCTTTCAGCAACTCAATCACTTCGTTTTTTTGATCTTTTGTCATGATAATTAGTTTTTAATCACTTTATAGATTAGTGAACAAATGCTTTTGCGTCTATAGCAATACCAGGACTCATCGAACTGGCCATGCTGATTCCTTTTACATAGGTGCCCTTGGCAGAAGAAGGTTTAGCTTTTAGGATCGCATTGATCAGTTCCTGGCTGTTCTCAGCAATCTTTTCCGGTGCAAAACTTACCCGGCCTATTGAAGCATGAATGATACCTACTTTATCAACTTTGAAAGCGATCTTACCACCTTTCACATCATTGATAGCATTGGCTACATCGTTGGTTACAGTACCTGTCTTAGGATTTGGCATAAGATTACGGGGACCTAATACTTTCCCGAGTTTACCAATCTTAGGCATTACACTCGGCGTAGCAATAATCACATCCACATCTACCCAACCACCTTCGATCTTTGTAACAAATTCATCAAGACCTACATAATCAGCACCAGCTCCTTTTGCTTCAGCCTCTTTGTCCGGTGTACATAGAACTAATACTTTTTTTGTTTTACCGGTGCCATGAGGCAGGGTAACCGTACCCCGGATAGCCTGGTCTGCTTTTTTTGGATCCACACCCAAACGGATATGCAGATCTACGGAAGCATCAAATTTGCAAGTGGTAATACTTTTTACCAAAGCAGATGCTTCTTTTAATGAGTATGCTTTGTTTGCGTCAACTTTTGTATCAGCAACTTTTCTTTTTTTACTAATGAATGCCATAATTAATTCGTTTAAGAGTTTTACAAGTCCCCTTTAGGGCTTAATTTTCCCACGGAGCTTTACCTTCCACATTGAGACCCATGCTGCGGGCAGTGCCGGCTACCATTTTCATGGCGCTTTCAATGGTAAAACAGTTCAGGTCAGGCATTTTGTCTTCCGCAATTGCCTTTACCTGGTCCCAGTTTACTTTACCCACTTTTGCACGGTTACTCTCCTTGGAACCCTTTTGAATTTTTGCGGCTTCCATCAGCTGAACGGCTGCAGGAGGGGTTTTGATGATAAAATCAAAACTCTTGTCTGTATAAACAGTAATTAATACAGGGAGAACTTTCCCTTGTTTGTCCTGGGTTCTTGCATTGAACTGTTTGCAGAATTCCATGATATTGATACCCTTGGAACCCAATGCAGGACCGATCGGAGGTGCAGGATTGGCCTGGCCACCCTTACACTGTAGCTTTACAAAGCCACTGATTTCTTTTGCCATTTTTAATCTTTTTTGGTGTTAACGACCTTTCGTTTTGACTACTTGGTCTCCCAATCCGATAGCTATCGGATTCCTCTTTCTGCCATTTGGCAGAACTCAAAAGAACTAATTGGGGCGGCAAAGATAATGGCTTATCCTGAACTACAGAAGGATTTTAAGGATTATTTTACCCGGGATAATTGCTATACCCGGTTTCACTTTTGCTTATTGATACACAACAACAAGCTTAGGCCGTTTTGCCGGATAGGCGGTGTTATAACTTGATACAAATATCCGGCTGTTGTAAAAAGTTTCATTTTCAATTTTCATCAGGAAACCATAATTACCTGAATTGATCATCGGACTTATCATGTTTTTTACATCCAAATCCAGGTCCAGAACAGACTGAGAAGTATGGGGAACAACCACCTGATTGGCCGTGGTAACAGGTGGCTGGTTGAACCAGTTGGTGGAACCGGGACTCCAGTTGGCTGTAACTCGTTGTACAGTAAAGCTGTTAGCCGTTCCAAAATTGGCATCTATAAAATTGCCGTTGAGTGTTGGGCTGGGATAAGAATACAAATACAGGTGTGCGCTGACAATGTTTGCATTGGTCGGGACGCTGCTAAGGTCAAATTTAAGCAGACTTCTTACTGTGTAAGGCGTACCGCCACTTGTCCAAGCTTCTATAGGTATATCCACTGAGCCGGAGCCGCTAATTGGAACCCCGTTATGATTCACCATCAAAAATTCTGTCGGGTTATTAGCAGGCTGCAAAGTAAGGGTTTGTATTGGAGATGGATTGACAAGTACAGATGTTGTATCGACTCCTGTTGCTCCCTTATTGTCCGTAGCCATTAATTGAAAAATATAAGCCCCTTGAACCAACCCTTTAACTTTTGCAGTAGCAGAACCGGGGTTAACAATTACAGAAGCGGCTGGTCCCGATACCTGGCTCCACAGGTAGGCAACAACAGTTCCATCAGAGTCTGTAGCCGACCCGGAAAGCGTCACAGAATCGGCCGGTAAAGTGGTAGATAAAACAGGGCCTGCATTTACCACGGGGGGCACATTTTCCGGCGTCTCAATGATTTCATCTGTCTCCTTCTGGCATGAAATTATTACTGATAAAGGAAAAAAAAGAAGAACCAGATTAACTAAAAAACCCGCTATTCTCATAAAGTGGTTATTAATTGAATATATCTATATTTTTACACCCTTAATACAGTTCGGGAACATTATCAAACAATCGCATGAAACTTTTCTTTATCCGCTATATCAAGATTGCATTTATTTATTTGAAATTACACTTATTTTTTGGTTTGTTCAAGAGCATTTATGCCAACCTTTTATATCTTACCAGGTTATCTTCCTGGGCCCAAAAGAACAGAAAGATCAGTTATAATGATTTTCCATCCAAATGGAATTATGAAAAAAGATACCCGATGTATGAATGGGTACTGGAAAAAGAATCACTACTGACCACGCCGGTTAATTATCTCGAGTTTGGTGTAGCAGCAGGACAATCATTTAAATGGTTCCTGGGGAAAAATACCCATCCGGAAAGCCGCTTCGCCGGTTTTGATACTTTTACGGGGCTGCCTGAAGATTTTGGTGTATATAAAAAGGGCACTTTTAACTCTGACACCGAAGCACCCAAAATCGAAGATACACGGGGGAAATTCTATCAGGGTTTATTTCAACAAACACTTCCTGGCTTCCTGGCAGAATTCGATAATAAAAACAGGAATGTTATTATGATGGATGCGGATATCTATTCTGCCACCCTTTATGTTCTTACATCAATTGCTCCCTTTTTAAAGAAAGGCGATATTATATTCTTTGATGAATTCGCAGTGCCCACCCATGAATTCAAAGCCTACCAGGATTTTATTCAATCGTATTATACCGACATGGAGTTGATAGCCGCAGCGAACAACTATTATTTTACAGCATTTAAAATCAGGTAAGCTGCAAAGAGCAGAGCAGTTGTTTCAACGATTAACCTTTACTATATCTGATCACAGATTACGCAGATTTTTTTGACTGATCTCACAGTTATCGTACACTTAGCTGTGCAATCTGTGCGTTAACCAGACTTATCCGGCAAAAAACTTTTGAGACAACCTCTTCCATAAAACTAATCGGAACTGCACATGTAAAGCAAAAACTGAAATAATTAAATAAAAATCCTTTAATTGTTCATTGGAGGAACTGCAAAAATATCATAGTGCATTTTACTCATCAGGTCATTGTTTGTCAATTCTTTACCCCGATAATTCCCTGAACCTCCGAAAAAATACAGCTTATACCCTTTTTCATTCAAAAAATTAAACATATCAGTACGGTATTCCAGGTTTGATTTTTTAAAGATTTCTACACGCAGATAAGGCAAATATTTGTCAATAATGGGATTTAGTGATTTTAATATACTCAGATCGTAACCCTCCGCATCAATTTTTATAAAACGCAACTTTGACATTCTATCGGGGTAATGACTATCTAGATAGTTTACGAGATTTTTTCCTTTTACTTTCAGTTTGAATATATGCCAATGTCTCCATATACTCATATTCTCATGAAAACCCCCATTACAAAATCCCGCATCAGAGTATTGAAATTCCATTTCCATATCTTCTGGTGTAGCAGCAAATGATAATGGTATGATGTTACTTTTATCCATGTTAAGCCTGGCATTAGCCTCCAGGGTTTCGTAAACGTATGAATTAGGTTCAAGAGCAAACACAACCCCTTCCTTTCCTGCGGCCAATCCCATTGGTATGGTTGTATCACCCATATGTGCCCCGATATCAACACATGTATCCCCAGGTCTTACAAATTCCCGTATAGCATCAATTTCGGCCTGGGTTGGTATGTACTCTCCCATTCGCGGATGCTGCCATTGAGCAATACTGATCTCTCCTTCTCTCTCCAGATTAACTTTCTTAACCAGGTATCCATATTTTTTTACTTTTGGTTTGAACCCCATCAGCCAGAATATCTCCTTTATACGCATACTTCTGTATTTAAATTAAAATTAATTGAAAGAATTAATACTAAATAAGAAAAGCCTGCT
>Ga0116142_10004156_pt1 | contig 13990 bp, 10 predicted proteins | sample AD_UKC033_MetaG_FD_89785 | JGI IMG/M metagenome (GOLD analysis project Ga0116142, IMG submission 89785) | Active sludge microbial communities of municipal wastewater-treating anaerobic digesters from USA - AD_UKC033_MetaG | ecosystem: Engineered > Bioreactor > Anaerobic > Digestate | place: USA... | reverse complement strand
CGTAATTATCAGCAACCTGAAGCAGCATTTCGTCCAATCTGCCGGTCTCTTCGCCTACGGTGATCATATGGATGGCCAAAGCAGGAAACACACCACTTTGTCCCAGAGGCTTGGCGATACTTTCGCCTTCTTTCATTTTGGTCCGCACCTCGGCGATTGCCTGAATAAACACCGTATTGGCCATGGTTTCTTTTACAATAGTGAATGCCTCGAGAATGGGAACACCGCTACGAATGAGTGTCCCAAGAGTGCGGGAAAAGCGTGCCACTTCACTTTTCTGAATAAATCGGCGCATTAATTTGAAACGAAACTTGAAATGGTCCCACTTGGAACGCCCATCCTCAGTCGCCACAAACCGTTTTACCCCAAAGATGGCAGCTGCGATAAGAGGAGCAATCAACCACCAGTAGGAAACGATGCCGTTGCTCACTCCCAGCAGAATACGGGTGGGCAGCGGCAGTACCTGGCCCGATCCTTCAAACATGACCGCGAATCGAGGCACTACCCATACAAGCATAAAAACCACCATCAGGGCACCGGCAATAATGAGAATGATCGGATAGATCAACGCCGAAACCACATAGTCCCGCGTTTCGCGCATACTTTCGAGGTATTCTGCCAGCCGTTTCAGAATCAGTTCAATGACGCCGCCTGCTTCGCCGGCTCTAATCATATTTGTATAGAGCCGAGAGAACACCTTGGGGTGACGTCCAAGAGCATCAGCAAGCGAGTGTCCCTCTTCGACGCTTCTGAGCACACTTTCTATCACTGCTCTTAATTTCTTGTTCTCGGTCAGTTGCACCGCGATCTGAAGACTTCTATCCAACGGAAGTCCGGCACTCACAAGAGTGTCCATTTCATGCGTAAACACGAGAACATCGCGAAAAGATATCCGATCCCACAGTGCTTCCAGAGAAACGTTGAACGAAGAGGACCGTGCCTCCTGGGGAAGATGGATCCGAATAGGAATTAACCCGAGATCATGGAGTTTTTCTACTACCACCTGCTCTTCGGCAGCATCCAGAGAACCTTCTACGACTTCTCCTGTATTATTGGTGGCTTTATACGAATATACCGGCATAGCAGGATACAGCGGCCAACGATGGCAGGCGGCAAAAGAACAGCGTATTAGTATTGAGAAGAATTAATAAAAATTTTGATTTCAATGGGTTACAGTTGCCTCTGAGTTATCAAGACCAACCAGCACCAAGAAAGTTCATGCATCTTTCGAAGCGGCCGGCTTTTCTGCAGCTCACAAAGGAATTCTGTGTTGTTTTCGGCAAGATACCTGCGGTCGACAACTAAAAGCTCGATATACGGTCCTACCAATTCATCCGAGGAATTTTAGATTGTGGTTCTCGTACCGTTAGAACTTCAGGAAATGGAGGGCGTGGAGGAGCACTTAGGCGTCAATCTGAGTCTATTCATAAGGGCGGTGGTAGAAACACCTTTCACCAACGGAATCCGTACTACTTTTCCTCCTCGTGCCTCCACTACATTCTGGCCAATGATCGTTCCTTCCTTCCAATCTTCTCCTTTAACCAGTACGTCAGGCTGCAGTTCGGTAACAATAGCAAGAGGATCGAGTTCGTTGAAGATCACGACGTAATCAACACTGCGAAGCTCCGCAATAAGTTCTGCCCGTTGATCTTCGGAAACAAAGGGGCGGTCAGCCCCCTTGAGCGCCCTAACCGAATCATCACTGTTAAGAGCAACAACAAAAATGTCCCCAAGCTTCCTGGCTTCTCTGAAGGTATGAAGATGACCAACATGAAGAAGATCGAAGCAGCCGTTAGTAAGAACTATTTTCCTGCCTTCAGCTCGATGCCGGTCCAAAATATCACGCAGATCCTGTCGGGACTTGATTCGTTCGTTCATACCAGCCGCACTCTGCCTATTCTTCACTTTCGCTTTCCGACTCCTCCGCAGTGTCTTTTTCGTGCGAAGCAGTGTCTTCAGACTCCGAAGTCACACCTACAGTCAGACTGAAACGCTGAAAGGCGCTTCCGCCATGACCATCGTGGGCCTGCACCACAACCTGATACGTTCCAGCATCACTCGCCTTCATGGTCCAGGTCAGGAGGCCGGTGTCTGCATCGATAGTCATTCCCGAAGGAGCCTCTGGAGCCAGTGCAAACCGAATCGCGTCATCGTCAACATCCTTTGCCTCAACCTGGTAAGTATATGTTTCGGATGCGGCAGCCGGCGGCTTGGATAGTATCGAAGGAGCTGAATTGGAAATTACTACATATTTGCTCTGATAGGTCTCGCCCTTGGAATACCAATCCGATGGAGTAATCCTCACCGCAATGGCATCATCCCTGCCAAAATTTTCATGAGAAAGGGAGGCTTCGGTCTCACCTTCCAGTTCTTGCGCGTTTTCGACCGCTTCTCCGGCATTGATCTTCATCCACTGGTAGGCATAGTTGACCCAATCGCCATCCGGATCCTCTGCTTCCACCTCGACCTTCGCATCAGTATCAGTATAAACAAGAGTAGGAAGTATTTTCGCGCTCCTGACTCTCGGAGGCGTGTTCGCGGAACGAGCTGCAGGCGTTTCTGTCTTCTCCGGCGATTCGGAAGATGCTTCTCCTGCTAGAGCCTGATCACTCGCCTGTTTCTGCTCAGCAGTTGTTTCTGACTTGCCATTATGCTTCAAGCGCACAGTCTCTTTGTCTTCTTGCTCACTCCCACAGCCACTGACCACAGCAAGAAGCATGACGCTTGCTGCCATAAGCACTGCAATCCTTTGTATCATCGTGCTTACATCCTCCTGTCGATAGTTTTTGAGCGATTATATACCAGTGTCAGAATGTTTTGCAAGTGTGATCCCGTAAAACCCTGCCCTGCTCCACGCCGCAGTTATCCACTTTGTTCTCAAACTGTTACTCTCGAATTCAAACCGTGATTACTTTACAAAGAGCATTCTTCTCGTATCAAGGAGCACAAGGCAAGAGCAGAAGTGCCCGTATATTCTAGATTCCCGCCTGCGCGAGTTGCGCCTCAGTCACGCCGTTGGCGTGATTATCCCCCGCCGAAGGCGGGTTACCCATCAGCTCTTCTGGCCCGCCGAAGGCGGGTTACCCATCAGCTCTTCTGGCCCGCCGAAGGCGGGACTTCCAACGAAGTGGGCATCACTTCGTTGCTCATAGGTTGCCGCCACGCGGCTTACTGGCGCTTTTTACGATGTCGTCAACCTTGATGAGTTCGCAATAAGTCAGTGTCCGCGAGGTTCTGTCATTCCCGCGCAGGCGGGAATCTAGGATTTCAATAGTGTACAAAGATGCTGAAGCTCGGTTATTGAAAAGAAGCACTTCTGTGACTTCATCACTCTTGGACCTTCAACTCTCTATAAATACTGCTAGTATAGTTCCTGCCAGGATCGAATTCGATTCGGTATCTCATCAATCGCAAGCCGCCACAACCGTGTCGGATTGAGCGAGGAATTGCCAATCACCGATCCATTTGCAACCATGGGAGAGGATGGAATGCCAGAAATCCCGCCGATACGATACACTGCCTCTTCTAAGGGTGCTCCGTTAAAATCATAATGAAGACCGGGCTCACCGCGAGGTTCCACCCGGTTGGTTATGGTAATTCCATAAACGCATCCTTCTCCGCTGCCGCAGGTACTTGTGGGCGTGAAGGTAGTGCAATAGACAATGTCATTAAAAGTAATCGGCCGGCTCAAACATTTTTCGCCCGGCGCAAATACATAGACCCAGCGGCACACCGCGTTTTGATTCTCGCCATGCAATGCCACTCGGTCTTCGATTTCAAAAAAGAAGTCCTGACTGTCTGAAGCAAGCACCGCTCGTTCATCTCCGGTCCCATAGTGAACCAGGTAATTGTGAGGCGCGTATTGGGTTTTCATTACTGACGGAGCATAAAACACGGGCCGCTGCAATGCGCTGCTGTCCGGCAGCACCGCGCCCTCTGGAACAATTCTGGTAACTGCTAATACATCTTTCATCCCTTCTATCTTTTCAGTCTGAGAATAGTCATACACAGCCGGATCGAAAATCATGCTCACCGAATCATCGACCCCATTGTCCCGGTCAATGAGCAGGCGATAGAGCTTTCCCTTCGTGCTGACACAGTATACCCGCTCGACAAAGCCATCTTCATCGAGATCCACTGCCTGAACCTGAGCAGGAAAATCCTCATCCGTATCTCCTACATGAGTAAATGCATACGGTATCGTCCCGGTTTCAAGGTCAATGACATACAGGGAATTGCCTACCGTGTCCGCTGGATCGAATCCACCCCCAACAACAGCAACGTACCTGTCCCCGGGAAGCCGGCCGAATGAAGGCGCAGACCATGTCTGGCCAAGACACGGATCCGTCACCTCCCAGAGCGGCAGCGGCTGAGTAGTATCAGTTATGTCCAGAGCGAAGTAGTAATGTCCTCCCTGTCTCAATCCTCCGAGCAGCATGGTCTTCCAGGCTCCTGCCAGCAGTACGTCCGCTGCTTTGATATCCAGATCAATGAAATAGTGGTGTCCGTTTTTCAGCTTGCAGAGATTCCCGAGAACACACCGGGGTATATAACCCCATACTTCGGTGCCATCGATGTCGCTAAAAGCATGAATCATTCCATCATTGGCACCCGCCAGTACGACTGGCAGGCGCTTGCTTACCTTATCGCTGGTACGCAGCTCTTCGCACATCGGCTCAGCCACAATGGCTGGAGTGGCATGATACAGATCACCCATCTTCCAGGAATCACTGTTTCCATGGTGGTCCGTCTTAAAGCGGCCACCATCACGAACAAAAGAAATCAGTGCTGCCGCATCGCTGAAGCCGGTGATTGTCATGCCGGCAGCCACGAGTTCAGCGCTGTTGCTTTCAGCAAACTCAATCCTTTTCCCTGTACGCTGAGAAGCACTATCCATCGTGTACAGCGTGCGAAGATTTGCCGATTGTTCGCTAAGCCGGCCGGCTGCATCACCGTCCAGCAGGTCACCGCGCGGCCTGTTTCCTTTGCCTTCATACCAGTTCAGATCTTCAACATACCATTGATTGGATTCCTGCCTCCACCATTGTTCCAAAAGGCGATACTTCTTCAAATGGCCCTTCCATGCGGGGAGTTCAAAAAATCCAGTGTATACCGCTTCTGATCCCACGATCACCGGATTGGAACGCGTACACAATCCTTGTGGGCCTTGGCCAAGGATGCTGCGGAGTGCGTCGGCAGCTGTCTTGGCCGAGGTAGCGAAGTACGCTTCCCGAGTACCCCCCGCCTTAGCGATAGCATTACAGAATCGTTTGCTCTCTTCATATAATCCAAACCCAAATACATAGGTTCGGACTGGGATCTTTTGTGTTTGACCATCTTTTTCCCAGACCAGGTTGTAGAGCTGTTGAGCCGCCTTAACTGTATTATGCTGCTCCTCGCAGGTCTCTCGCCCATCGGTCAGGAGAATAATGAAATTGTCGCGACAGTGATCGCGGCCTCTTTTGTCTTGGTCAAAATAGCTGAGGAAGTAGCTGCAGGCGGTCTGAAGACTGGCGGCCAGGGGGCTTCGCCCGCCGCAAGCAATCGAGCTCGTATAGGGCATACAGGTGAACTGGCGGTAAGGTCTGCCTTTCTTCCCATTTGGACAGAATTCGCAAAACATATCCTCTTCATTTTCCGCTGCAACATAACAGTCAAAAAACGGATCAGTCACTCGTTCGAGAGAAACTCTGGCCAAAATCGCATCTCGGTGTGTTCTAACAATGTCTGGATCATCATCATAGCTCGGATCAGGAAGATGGATAAAAAAGAGATGATCATCGCCTGCAGACGGATCATTTGTGTGAATGTCTTGCATACTGCTTGCAGAAGATTCGCATCCGCAAAAATTCGTCAATTCCGGACCGCCGTTTGGAAGGAATTCCATACCCAGATAATTCTCATCAGGATCTTCAGCCTCGAGAGGAAACCGTGGATCATCCTGAATCTGCTCAGGCCACTGTTTTCCATGCCACGCTTCCGAGCCCGGTACCATATGGACATAGCTCCAGGTATGAGGGTGAAGCTGATCTGTTTCACAAACGGTGTTGGGGTACACGATCGCGGTATAATCGAACGAACGGGGGCGGGCTGTAACGGTTTTTCCATTGCTCAGCCGTACGTTCATCGGTTCAGTGACCCGAATCCATTCGTCCCCTTCTGCATGAGGAGTCCGCGGCAGCATGGGAAAAATCTTGTCATTGAGAGGCAGCGGTTCGTATTGTGCCTCCGGTGCTTCGGATTCGAAAAACGGCTCGCCTGCACTCAAAAAGGCAAGAGCTTCATCAGTAACAACATACGGAGCACCATTGCTGAGAGCGTTGAATGGAGTAACCTGGAATGTAATCGGATCGATATACTGGGCTGGCTGCTGGTTACCCGAAGACGAAGGCTGGGAGCTATCCCGGGAAGCAGCATATGCAGAGGCTTTTATTCGACCATCTCCAGGGGTAATAATCCATCGAAATTCATAGCTGCCCGTGTCGCCGTCCTCCTCCGCAGGTTTTGTCCGATAATAGAGCGCCTGTACCCGAGGAATCCTCATCTGCAGAAATGTGGCAAAGCCGAGTCCGACTGAAGTAACCTCAGGCAAAACCGTACTGAGAGCGAGTTTGGCCCGGTAGAACTTGCTGGCCGGATGATTGCCGCCCGTGAGAAAGGTATCGGGATTTACTTCTTTAGCGAAAGGATCGTATGCTGAGCGATCCACCTCGATCCACTTCGGACTTCCGGAACTGTCAAAGAACGGACGGCCGCATGAATCGACCTTGATATCAAGCTTTCCAGGCCGGGTTCCCACCGGAACGGGGTCTCCACTCTCGGTACGGTAGGGTGTCTCCGCCATGGAGCCTGATGTGTCCAGGATGATGAGTGCATTGGGGAAAATAGGTACATCGGAAATCATGATGTCCTCTTCTCCTTGGCACCATCCTGGTGACGCTGCCGCTAACAGCAGCAGTACCGCCGCCGCACTGATCCGCATACCCACGCTCTGTCTCATGGATTCCCCCTCTCCAATAAACTGTAAATAGTGAGGAGTGCGGAGTAAGAAGTAAACAACTCCGTCTCTGGTGTCCACCCTCCATCTTGCGCTGAAGCGCAGAGGCCGCAGGGAAGGAAGAAGTGTCATTGCGAGGAGGACCACCCCACACCTGAGACTGCCGCGCTCTCCCGCTTACAGCGGGATCGCTCGCTAAGATCATCCGTTTACTGGCGAACAAGCGGGCCGACGTGGTAATCTCCTAAACACTTTTTCTCCGCGTGCTCTGCCTTTCGGTCCTGCGAAGCGGGACTCAGGACAAGCTCTCCGGCGCGAGATCAGGAGCAGGCAGTCACGCCTGCGGCGTGATTTCGACTTCGTGATGCAGCACGAAGTCTCAACGACTCACGCGAAAAGAGGAATCTTTTCACTTTTCACTCCTCACTCCCGGCTCTCGTCTTCTCACTGCCCACCGGACGTCTGCCGTAATACTCATACGGATAACGGCCAGGATCCCGTATCAGTCCTCCTTCTTCAGCTGAAGGAACCAGCTGGATATCACAGCGGAGCACCCTTCGTGCTTTCCTGCGATTGTCATAACCTACTGATTCGACGTGGATAACATAGACATCCAAAGGCTGCTCGATCTGATCAAGAACAGTGACCTCGTATGCCGGACCAGAGGCTGCCTTTGAAACCAATGGATTGCTCCGGATTACCGTGTCGGCGGATAGCGAAACGGGATCGGATATACAAAGAATGTGCTCGATGCCGGCCTCAGCAGCATAGAAGGCTTCTTCAGAGATCCGAGTCGTATGCGCAATCTTGGTTTCGGTGCTGCAGGTAAGGATCGCAGCGGTACCAAGCACTGTTACTATAGACAAAATCATCAGGCATACTATCAAAGCGCTTCCCAGTGGTGCTTCCGTGCGATACGGTTTCATCGCTCCTTTACGTCCCCCTGATCAGGATATCTTTTGCTCCGTACTCCCATGCCAAGGCTTACCCTTCGGCATTCTCTTCAGGCAAGTAGCCGCCTCGTGCAGCCATGCCGCCAGTGCGGTCTCGCGGCGGATTGAGGCCAAGATTTCGAAAGGTGATCTCGGTCTCATACAGACGCCGGCGGAAACCATCTTTCTTGGTCATCGTGGGATCGTGATCCTGCACCGAAGGCTGCATCTGGACATTGCGCAAACGGTGATCCGGATTCTGTCGGCTCGATCGCAGCAGAAGGCTCACCTTAACGCTGCGGAGCGGAGTATGGTATGAATCCCCTACCGGCTCGTCAGCAATATCATTTGCTACCCCTGAACGATACGCAGTATCTGCACCCGCGAACATAATCCGCCCGGCGTCGATTGCGGTATTCAGCATACCGGTATTGCCAACATCGACCGCCCACAGAACACGAGGAGTGTGGCTTGCATGTGTCCCCCAATCGAGATCTGCCTCGGTATCCGGATCGCCACCATCAAAAGCATATGCCAGCTGCAAATCGTCAACGTTATCAATGAGTGGCTGCGTTGTTGCGGTTCCATCCGCATCTCGGATCGTCCTTTCAAGTGTTCCACGGCGTACCCGATAACGAATTGATATCGGGCAGACAACGATGTGATCACCTTCGATCAATCCTTTGCCTTTCGCTTCACTCGTGAGCACAGCATTCAGCCTTTTGGAAAACACGACCCGGGTCAGCGGCGGATTATCGCTGCTCGCGCGGTAAGCCACCGTTTTGATGGACAACGGCTCGGTGTTGAGTCGCACCTTTCTGCCTCTATGAAACACGATGATATCAACCCGGTCACCGTTCTTGCCGCCTTCAAACTCATGCTGCTTCTGAGGAGCCGGATACACCAGTACTTCATCCGAATCCGCAGCAGCCGGCCGTGCCACCAGACTGCCGTATTTGGTGTCAGCAACAAACTCGATGGAATCAGTTCCACCATCAACACCGTCCACACCTGACGCGTTATTCACGAGACTGGTAAAAACCGTGCTCCGTGCATCACTGCCGTCACCTACCCCGAATCCGGCCAGACGCAACTCCCGGCTGACAAAATCCAAAGCCGCCCGAGCATCTTGCTGCATGGCAATAGATAGTTCTTCTACTATGTAAATCCGGTTCTGGTTCACCATGATCTCATACACGCCCACAATAAGAATACCGGACACAGCTAAGCCAACAAGAACCTCGATCAGTGTAAATCCATTCCTCGCAGCATCCTTATCGACCCATTTTCTCATCAGGACCATACCCCCGTTATTCATGAATAACTGTTGCAACTGTTACATGCTTTCGTATTCTCTCGGAACCATTGACCCAGGTTACGGTCACGGCAACTGTCTTCGCAGTATGCTCAGGCACATTCGGCGTATCGTCGGCAACATTCCAGAATATACCGTAGCGCTTAGTCTGAGGGTCAGCAGGACATCCATTCTTATCGATCGGATAGTCAGGGTGAACATGGTCAGGACTGCCGGAAATCTCTTCGAGATCGGAAGGGTCATCATCGGTATCGAGAAGAGGGTTTTGTTCAGGGACAGAAAACTCGTCAGCAGATAAGGACGGCAACCTCTGCAGATACTCCAGGTGAGCTGCTGCCAACAGCGTTGCTTCTGACACTGCCCGGTTATACGCATTCATACGAATAGCAATCACCTGTAACTGAGCCAGAGCCAGTAGCCCAATCGCCATCACCACTGCTGCGATAAGCACCTCAAGAAGGATGAACCCCTGCTTTCGAACCTCAGTTCTTGGGTCTGCATCATTCAACATCCCCGGGCGTACTGCTTCCTTCAAGGCAAAAGAGCTCTCTGTTATATCGAGTAACAGCTCGGCAGCCACCAGGAACCAACCTTTCAGATCAAGTGCGTACGGAGTTTCTTTATTCAAACTGCGACAATTATGCCAACATAATCGTCACATTCCGCATGGCGAAATTGCTCAATTTTGCTACGCGGATTACGTAAATTTTCGTTGAAATATCTTGCATAGTATGCAATCACTGCATACCGGTTAATGAGCTTTAGCGATCTTCCCATGCACCGGAGGGTGCATCCCACTGCCGCAGAAAGACCCGACCGACGATATTAACCGAGATAGCATAACTGTCACCACGAACATTACCGAGGTATACGGTGCCGAGTTTGCCGCGGCTGTTTGGATAGAAAATCGCACGGTGGGGATTGCCGGAGAAGCTGATGCCGTCTGCAGGAGGGATCCCGGTTCCATTGATATCCAGATCGGCTTCAGTGCCGAAGGCAATTCCAGAAGGAAGCTGGACACAAGGAGTATTTCCCTTCCTGGCGTTAAACGTTACACCGCTCGCAGAATACTCGTGCTGAAGAAACTTGGGCAGGCCTGGATCGTGGTTGTCAATCTCACCAACAGTGTTGTCGTTCGTATCAAGAAAGCAGGTATATGTGTCGGTTCCGGAAAAATCAATATAGCAGCAATGACCGGAACTTACTGCTTTCATCCGCGCAAGCTGCATGACCGAAATGATCTCGCGCTTCGCCATGGCCAGCTGGTACCGAGGCTTCACGGATCGCAGACTGGGAACAGCGATAGCCACTATGAGCGCGAGAATTATCACAACAGTCATAACTTCGATGAGCGTAACACCTCGTGCATTGCGGAAACACGTCCCCCCCATTGCAATGTCCTCCTCTCAGGTCTAGGACCGCCCAAGCAGCATGATACCCTGTCGACGGCAGAACATCTATGTACCCACAAAGCCATCATCGGCCTTTGATATGCCGATTAACGACTTTATTCATGTCAGGCAGGATTCCTAAAGGACGGATAAACTCACCACCGAAACAGCAGGGATCATCTCATCGGCACGACTCTACCACCCCTGCTGTCTCGGAGCAAGAGTTGCGTTCCTTTTGCAAGGCGAAAAGAATAATCGTGAAAGCGTGTGCTTGGCCAGAACATATCCGGCTGGAGGTGAGCATGACCGCTCCGGTGCCGGTGTCTTCTTCCTCAGGACGACCATGCATCATCGCTCTTGCAGAGCAAAAATGCGTAAAAACAATCACCTTCAACTTTCAAAAAAAACGAGTTGACACACTCGAAATCCATTTGCTATCTTAGTTAACAGGTTTCGGGGGACATATATAATATTTTATAGACTGCTTCTAAGGTAAACGTCAGTATCTGCTTTCATCCTGCGACTGTAATTGGAGTATGATTTGTCCATGACGAAAACTAACCTAGCGGCTTTTTTGTGTTTTCTCATTTTTTCAGCCTGTCACCTGTTCGGATGTTCCACCTCTTCTCAGCACTATTATCCGGAACCAACAACCACCTTGCCGGAACCTGCCTCCTGTGAAAAAATCCTTCGCCCTCCTGTAACAACAGATGCTTCTCTTGCCAAGCCTTCGCTTTATTTTGATTACCTTTACTGTCTCAGCAGTCCCGGTTCGCTGGAAGATTTCACTCAATACGCACAGACCTACGCCCGTCTTTCAAATCAGGGACTGGTTCAGTCCGATTTTCCCATTCACGCGAACGACACCGTAAAAAAATTCGTTCAGTATTTCAAGGAACGGAAAAATTTCACTGGCAGCGCGCTTACACGCTCACAGCTGTATTTGCCTCGCATGCGAGAGATTTTCAGAGAGAATGACTTGCCGGAAGATCTGGCATATCTCTCTCTGATTGAAAGCGGCTTTAACCCTCACGCTTATTCTCCGGCTGGCGCCTGCGGTCTGTGGCAGTTCATGAAAGCCACCGGACAGCGATATGGGTTACGCGTCGATGGATGTGTTGATGAGCGAAGAGATCCGGAAAAAGCAACGCAGGCAGCCGTGAAGTATCTCAAGGATCTGTACGCCATGTTCAACGACTGGAATTTAGCCGTGGCCGCGTACAATGCCGGTGAGCAGAAAATCCTGAATGTCTCGAAACAGTACCAGACTACAGACTTCTGGAAGATGAGAGATCAATGCTACCTGCGGCAGGAAACCTGCGATTTCGTGCCCAAACTGATGGCAGCGATTCTCATCGCAAAGAATCCTGAAGCATACGGTTTCCATAACCCTCCGGCGCCAAAGACCATTCCCTTGACCGCCGTCAACATCCCGCGGCCAACACAACTGAAGCAGATCGCGATAATGGCGGGGATAACGCTAACAGAACTACAGCAGTACAATCCGGAGTTGCGCACCGCATCGACTCCGGCTCAGAAAGGCGGGTACTGGATCAAAATACCTGAAGCGCAGAAACAGCTCTTCGCCCAAAACTACGAGCGGAACAAGAACTCCTTGGCTTCCTCCTCAACCAACTCAACCTCGTATAAGAGTCATCGTATCCGTCCGGGCGAGACGCTGTACGATATTGCCCGTCACTACAAAACCAAAGTCAATTACATCCAAAAAGCAAACGGAATTCGTGATCCTCGACTCATCCATCCTGGGCACGTGCTGAAAATTCCGGTGCCGGTAGTTGTTTCATCATCGTAATTCCCTATTCCGGCGCCGGTGAAGGCCATAGTACACCGTGTATCGGTGTCAGCAAGATGCCGCCCATCTCTCATCGGCTTGCATTTCAGACCCATTCTATTCAGCATTTCCGGTCTCTAATCTAGGTGAAGTTGCGATCATGGTGTTGGTGAAACCCACCAGGATTTCATCTACCCTGCTCTCATTCCCCACCAGCTTGGCAATGGCCAGTTCGATAGATTCTCCCTGATTCAAAAACTCCCTGAGCAAGCTACAGCCCAGATTGATGTTCTTGCTGATATGGAAGGCTTCATGTTCAGAGATACCCATCTCGACAAGTCGAGAGCGATACACTCGTGGTGATATCTGCATCAGTCCGGCTGAGCCGTCTTCACTTTCAGCAGTAACTTCAAATCCGGACTCATAGAAGATAATGGAAACGATCAATTCCGGCGGAAGGTCATACTGCTGACTGGCGCGGACAACGGCAGCCGCAATGGGCTCAGCCAGAGCTATACCAAGTCTTGGCTGCAGCCGGGAAATAAGGGTTTCAACCCGGATAACCTCCGCAGTCCGCTCGCCGTCTGCAGGCGAAAGCTCCTGGAGGTGCCTTATCTCTTCCTTAAGTTTTTTGTTTTCTGCCGCAAGAGCCTGCATTGGAGCATTGCGGATCGTAATCAGAGCAAACACAGCTCCTGCTGCCAAAAGCACAGCAACCACGATGCCGTTGATGAGCATTATTTTTTTTAGCGGCCATTTAGCCTCGACACCGGCAAGGTGAAATGCCTGTTCCGAGGACACTTTGGGTTCGCCTGCTTCCACCGTTTCGATTTCACTCATAACACACGCTCTATCCTCTCTTGAAATGATTCACAGAACTACAAGGCTCATGCCTCGACGAATTTTAAGCTAAGCCTTCCGCCAGGCTCAGGGTGATTAACCTGTATCGAAGAGCGCACACTGCTTCTTCGGACATTACTCATGTACTCCATTGAGTTTTGATCGGAGTTTTCCAGAATATTTGAAGGTGACCACCTTTCGAGGCGCTAACACCAGTGCGTTACCGGTCGCAGGATTTCTGCCTCTTCGCTCTCGCTTATTCCTCACGCAGAATTTGCCAAAGCCGCTGATCATAACATTTTCTTCCTGCTCCAGATGCGATTTCACGAGTTCGATGATGGATTCTATCAGTTCGGTGGACTTGGTCTTCGGAAATCCACAGCAGGTGTGTACTGCCTCGATAAGATTATTTTTGGTTAGGGTCATAGTCGCGTTCCTCCTGTCTTGTAGTAGTCCTACTCATTAGCATACGGGGTAATGGCTTTTTTTGTCAAGAAATCAAGCATCTTACACAGTACCAGGAGGCATGTCGGCCGGTTCCGGCGGCCTTTCGCCAGCCAGCCGCAGCAGAAGCGGTCAAAGAGGCATCATGAATGGGAGAAGAAGCTTAGGGACTGTATGATAATTGTTCAGTGAGCTATACTTAGGTCCAGGGAATGCAGCAAAGGGGGGTGATAAGCATGACATTCCTTGGACGATTCGATTTAACAGATGAGGAGTATG
>Ga0116142_10004148_pt1 | contig 14007 bp, 11 predicted proteins | sample AD_UKC033_MetaG_FD_89785 | JGI IMG/M metagenome (GOLD analysis project Ga0116142, IMG submission 89785) | Active sludge microbial communities of municipal wastewater-treating anaerobic digesters from USA - AD_UKC033_MetaG | ecosystem: Engineered > Bioreactor > Anaerobic > Digestate | place: USA... | reverse complement strand
GCTGTTCGCGGGCCAGCATGCGGCGGGCAATCGGAAATCTGGTGCCAAATGCAAGCTGCAGATCTTTTACGCCACGTTTAACGCCCTGGTATTCGCCGCCAACCAGGTTGCCAAAGCCGATGGAACGGTGATCTTCGGTGTAGGCAACGCCATAGCTGTATTTCGGGCGCCGGGGAACGGGTTCTTCAAGAATGTTGTGTTCAAGATAATCGGTGATCGAAAACTTGCTTTCGACGTTATCTTCATAGATGTGACCGGTAAAAGCCATGCTGGTCCAGTCATAGATATCGCGCTCATTCACTTTGGCCTGAATAGAAGCTTCACGGCCCTGAATCTGGCTCAAACCGGCAGGATTGTAGAAAGTTGCCGATTCGTCGTCAGACAGACCGATGAAAGCACCACCCATGCCCCTTGAACGTGCTGACTGAGCAGAAACTTCAGTGGTAGAAGCGACAAGAAAAATAGTGAATAACAGCAGCAGACCTGCCATTCGTGGGAATTTCTGTCGTTTCATCTGCGGGGCCTCCTTGAGCTGTCTAAATCGGGTGCTTCAATCTTAATCGTCATTAATTCAGTAAAACCTGAGTGAACATTACATCTTTTCGTTGTCTGTAGATTTTTCATTTTGTTTTCTTGACCGGTATAAATCCGTCTGGCGCCTTGGGCAACGGCTTGAATCCTTCATCTGAGCTGACCGGTTTGAGAGGAACAAAGCCGCCGCTGCTGCCTGCTGTACCGGTTGTCGGTTTGGCTGCTGCCGGTTTGCTGATAACCGGAGCTGGTTGATTCAGCTGCTTAAAGACCGGTTGACTGACCACCGGGCCGTTTTTATAAACCGGAACGCCGGTCGTTGACGGAACTTTTATTACCGGAGCCTGAGACGGCACAACCGCAGTGTCGGCATCCGGCATGGCCGGGTCTTTGACCGGCGGGTTTGCCATAGCCGGGCTCTGGCGCAGACCGTTTTTGTAGACAAAGGGCACTTCGGCATAGGTGATGTCGTCGCGATAAGGCTCTGACCTGTAATTGCGAAGCAGAGCGTATTGATCGTCACCTTCAGGCACAATCATGTCCAGGATTGGCGGGTCACCATAGGTGTCGTGGCCGCCACCAAATTCGTCGAACGTGGCAAAGGCCCTGACATCACGGTTAAGCAGGCGATTCGGTGAAACGATTTTTTTAAAGCCCATTGAAAAGCACTGATAACCAGCTTTTTCAGAAATTTTCGGCAGTTTGAGCTTCGAAATCTTGACGATTATACGGTCACTCTGAACCTTTACGTAGTCAGGGTAAATGATGTCGTTGATCTGATTCTGAAACCCAAGTTCATCGGTCTTGTTGCGCAGAATGTCATACAGTTCGTATTCGCCAAGCGGCGAAATGAGTATCATCTTTTCCCAGCCCTTGTTGTCGGCGAAGGCAACGTCACGACCGGGCAGACCTTGTTTGTAGCCAGAATTTTCAATACCATCGATATCGATGTAGATATCCCAGAGGTTGGCGACAAAACCCTGATCTTCGCTCTTTCTCGTATCTGGCCATTCACGCATGATGTAGTTGCGCATCTGAATCTCAAACACCACAACCTGACCTTCTTCATAAACGGTAAAACGTTTGATATCGAAGGTGCCACGGCGCATACGCTTGTCGCTCGGGTAGAGATAATAGCCAGGGCCCTTGTCGTCGCCGATATTATCCTGAATATCCAGCCACGAGCCGGTTTCGTAATAGTAATTTACCTTTTCCTGGGCGTCTGCAGGCGCAGCAAAACCAAGCAGTGAGGCACAGCATGCCATGATCAGGCCGAGTTTTTTAATGGATTTTCTCATCACTTCACCCTGATGATCGAATACTTCTCGTCACCCGATTCCTGATACGGGTCTTTGACCTGATTGGTTGCGGTGATGTTGAAAGCATACTTCTGATAGGCGCTGGCAGTGCTCACACCGGTAAACAGTCTTGTATAAACCCCGTCACCGGCAACTTCATCACCATTAGTGGCGTCATCGTAGAGTTTTTGCGGCTGCCAGTTGGTAAAGTCACCAACGACGGTCGGATTAACCACTTCGGCAAAATCCGAGGCAACGAGAATCATCTTGATTTCGCCGCTCTTCTTCGAAGAAATTGTGGTAACCGGCACTTCGAGAAGGGTCACGGTCGACAGATCAACTGGCAGTGCTCTGATATGGAAGTTCGGGCTTCTGAATACCAGGTATTCTCGACCGTTGCCTTCCATGGCGAAACTGTAGCCACCGTCGCTGTCAAGCTGCATCGCTCTCGAACCCTTCTTGGTTGCAAGTGTGACTTCTGAATAGTTAACACCAACCAGATCGCTGGTAACCCTGCCGCGGGCCAGTTTAACCGTTGATTCCGGAATGTAAATCATCGAATAATCGCCAAGATTTGCCTCACGATGCGGGTCTTTCGCATTTTTCGGGTTTTCTTCACCTTCAAGAGTATAGTCGAGAGAATACTGCTGCGAACCGGTCTTGAGATTGGTCAGGCGCAGGGTAAAAATGCCGTCGTTGGCAAGTTTGTCGCCATGGGTGCCGTCATCATACATTTTTTCACTTGCCTGGCTCCATGCCGGGTTGACTGATTTAACAGCAAAACCTGTAGCATCGGGGAAATCGACGATCGAAGCGATCCAAAGCGCTTCGCCCACAAGCTTCTCGTCAAGTTTGATATCAGGGGCGCTGACCGTCTGTTCGGAAAGGGCGTCAACCCAGACGTAGTTAACATCAAAATCCATGCTGCGGGCTACCAGCAGAAATCTGCCGGATCTGCGAAATTCAATCGTATACTGGCCTTTGTCGTTGGCATATGCGCTCAATGATGGTTCTCCGGCCACGGTGATTTTAACCCCGGTCGAAACCTTGCCTGAGGGCACCACGACCTTACCGGTGACAGTGGCGACCGGAATAACCAGAGCTTCCTGAATGCAGCCGGTTGTAACCAGAGCAAGCAGTGTCAGAAACAGCGCCATTAGTCTCTTTTTCATGTCTGCCAATCCTAGAAATTTGATTTTGCCTCGAAGATGAACATCTTCTGTGTATGGATATCTACGTAATCTCTGCCGTTATCGGTGCTGCTGACCGCCCAGCGCCATTCATAGGGGTAGTCATAACCGAACTTGAATGAAATCGTGGCGTCTTTGTTCACGTCATAAATAAGCTCGCCATAAATATTCTCGCGGTCGAGACTGTCGGTCATGCCGTCTTTAAAGTCGATGATACCGCGTGAATAGAAAGCGCGGCCTCTGAACTTGTTGGTGAAGTTCTTCTTAAGTTCGGCCAGAATTGCGTTTGCAAGGCTCGACTTGCTGTCATCAAAACTGTCGACATAGTCAACATGCTGAACACCACCGGTCAAGCTTGTGGTTGAAGTCAGATTGTAAGTGGCTTCGCCGATGTAGTCGACCCTGGTATTTTCTTTGGGCGAACTGACCCAGCGAACCTGATGTTCAACGCTGCCTTTAACGAAAACGCGCGGGTTGATATCAGAGTTAACTTCGAAATAGCCAACGCGCTCGTTGTATTCGTAAGTCTCGCCATCCTGTTCGAAAATGTCGTCAGGATCACCAAGTACAAACATCTTGCCTTTCGAGCTGATCGAATCACTGAGCTTCAGGTTCAGTTCAACTGCATTCGAGATCCAGCCCTGCTCGTCTTTAAGAGCGTCCCACTTCTGGGTAAAGTCATACTTCAGGGTCGTGCTGTCGGTAAAGTCTGAAAGCAGCTGAAAAGTAAACTTGCGGCCAGAGTAACCATCGGTATCATAAGCCTTGTTCGGGTCGACTTCCCAGGTCTTCGAGAGGTAGGTGGCTTCGACCGAGAGGTTATTCGCCATGGCCAGAAGCTTGTTGCCGAAATCGTAGTTGACCGAGAAGCGGGTCAGCTTTTCCCCTTCGAAATTGGGGCGACCGTAGTTGCTGTCAACATTGAGGTTATTCGGGTATCCCTCAGTATCGCCGACATCGTAGGCCCAGACTGGAGCCATCATGGCGCGGAAATGGCGACCGAAGTCGTAGTGTTTGACTGTGCCGGTAAAGCCGCCATTCTGCACGCTGATATCAAAGCGTGAGCCCTCATCACCGAGATTGCGCTTCTGATTATCGGCGGTGTCGGTCAGATAGGCATTTGACGTGAGAAATTCGGCGGTACCGGTAATTTTGCCGGCCCGGTCGGTGGAATAGTTGAGGTCAACACCGCGGGTTGTGTTCGAGTTACCACGGGTTTTGTAGTCAAAAATCTTTTCGGCATAGGTCGTGCCGATCGAAAAAGTGTCTTCGCTGAATTTTTCGGGCAGTTTCCAGACAACACGGCCGGTAACCATATTTGAGGTATCGCTATAGGTTTTTATAATGTCGCTCTTCAATACCGAACCCTGGTAGGAAACACCACTTTCAGAGCCTGAAACTTCAACGCCCTGATATGGCTGCAGCACGTCGGAGTCTTCGGTGAGAAGGTTCATCGGGTTATCGAGACCGGTAACCGACTCGCCGGCAAACACCCTGACCTTCATCGACTTGGCCTTGCTGATCAGGTGCAGCTTGTTCGAGCGAACGTAGTTGTCGTTCTGAATGTATCTGACGTAATCATCGACGTTATCGAACGGATTCTGGCCAGAGTTGCCGGCATTGTTGTAGACAGCCTGGTTCCAGGTACGGCCCGAAATATAACCGAGCAGTTCATAGAAGGTTTCAATCTTGTCACCAAAAGGTTTGCCGGTAAACTTGAGATACAGCTGCTGATAAAAAGTTACCAGGCCAGGATCAGAAAATGAGGCATCGCTGCCGCCTTCATTTTTGTTTACCGTTTCAGGCTCGAGAATATACTGGCCTCGACCACGATAAAAACCTGTGACCTTCATCTTGGGCATCATGCTTTCGAGGTCTTTGACCTTGTTTTCGTTATCGACCATACGGCGTTCGAGTGAATCGACGCGCACGTCGAGCAGACCAAGCTCATCTCTGAACTCTTTGGTAAGACGTGAAAGCGCTGCCCGCTCTTCTTCGCTGGCAGCATCGATGGTGGCTTTCTTTTCTTCCATGCGCTTGAGAATACGCGCAAGAATGAGGGCAACATCGTATCTGGTGGTTACTTTGCGGCCCTTGAACGTGCCGTCAGGGTAACCTTCCATATAGCCCTGGCTGATGAGGAAATCAACGTCGGTATAAGCCCAGTGGTCTTTCGGCAGATCCTGAAATGCTGCAGACTGGGCAAAAGCGACGAGCGGAAACAGCAGGCACAAAAGTGTCGCCAGAAACCCTCTAAACAGGGAAAATCTGCTTATATTCTTTGTTTGCCTCATTCTTTGTTTGTTTTTCCTTGAGAATTGGAATGCTCCAGTTCCCTTATCGACAGAAAAATCGAAAAAAATGAGTTTTTTGCACGCAAAAATTGTTATCTGCTATATTCTTAGGTATGCACGAAGAATTCATGCCGGTTGCCAGTATTTTTGAATTGCGCCTCAAATGGCTGCTGCCGTCAGCAGCAGTGGTTTTCATCGCCATGCTGCTCGCAAATTCGCAACGACTTCTGCTGCAACTGCCGGGCCCGGCAACCATGACCATGGCTTTTCTCGTCTATCTTGCCATCGTCTGCCACGCCGCCAGAATTGTTACCGACCGCTTCGCCAGATCGTTCAAAATCAGCTACCCAACCGTCATTCTCTGGTTTTATCCGACGATGACAATGCTGTTGATCACTGTCAGTTCGTGGCTTTTTCTGATTTTGTCAAATCGTGTGCTGGGGCGGGGTTTCTGGAGTGACTGGCTCGGTCTGACCGGCCAGGACACAACCTCATTCTTTTCGGCAAGTTTTGCGGCAATGATGTTTTTTGTGGCACTGCAGTTCGTTTTTTCGATGGTCAGAGTGCTGCAATGGATAATTTCTATCCCCCATAATCACCTGCAGACGATCAATGCCAGCATCAACCCGCTCAGCGGCAACATAAGAGAGGAAATTGGCGAAGCTCTTGAACAGGCACGGAATGACAGTGAGCTGATCAAGGCCAGACGCTGGCATGCGACCAGATTGAATCGTATGGCGCTGCTGGCAATGGTCATTGTCGCTCTGGCCGCCGGCGCCTGGATAACTTTTTTCAGGCCGGTTCTGATACTGTATTACCGTGCCGAAATTCAACTGCGCACCTTTCTGGAACCGGCCACCGCCTGGGAAACCTTCAGGCATCTGACCGAGAAATACCCCGACTACCGTTTTATTGATTCGGTCAGATACCGCATGGCCTGGATTCTCGACCGTCGTTTGAACCGTTATGAAGAAGCCGCAACCGGCTACGAAGAATTTCTGGCAAAGTTCGGAAACCGCAATGTCTGGGCCGACGAAGCAATGGCTGCACTCGTGCGCATTAATCTCGACAAACTGAACCAGCCTGAAAAGGCACTGATGTGGATCAACGAATACCTCAAAAACTTTCCGGCCGGGGTTATGTTTCTACACATGCAGCTTTATAGAATCCGGGCTTTGCAGCAGATGGGCAGTGTTGAGCTGGCACGCAGCGAACTCGAAAAGGCCGGCAGACTCTACGGCGATCAGCAGATTCAGATTATCAACAGTGAAGACCGGTTGATCGATCTGATAAGCTTCGCCGATGCAGTTGCCGCCGAAAACCTGTTTACCGCCCCCGAATAGCCACCCGGCTTCACGGAAGCGCGTTGAGAAAAGACCTGATCAACGGGCCGCTGATAACTTTTGCCAGCCCCAGGCCGCGCCGGGTACGCGCTGTCTTTTTCCCTTTCGCCCGCAGCTCTTCAAGAAATACCTCTTCGACAACCATGCCCGCAAGAAAGCCACTGCTGCCACCATCAGAAAAAACCACCGGGGCGCCACTGTAGCCTTCGAACACTTCAAAGTCGACGTAAAATACCGGGTTAGTCGAACTCGGCAACACCGGAAAACTTGAAACCACCCCATCTCTGACGAAAGCAAAACCCGCCTCGCTGCTCGCTTCACCATAGGGATACCCAGGAATCAGCACCCTGACACCGCTGCCAAACCCGGTGCGACCAAGACGCGCATCGTCTATGGCAAAATCATTCGCCAGAATGCAGCAGTCGGCTTCACCAGGCAGTGCTATCTTCAGGGCGGCAAGGTCGAACTCGCTGTTGAGAACATAAAGCGCCGTTTTGCCGTCTCTGATTTTTACCTGCACCGGCGTTGCGAAAAAAATGCCACGGGTCTGCCGTCGCATGGTAACTTGCGCATATTCGCCCCTGATGTTGTTAAAAACATGCCCGGCCGTAACCAGCCAGGCCTGATTCGAACCACCACCTCTATCCTGCATCAGAAATGCTGTGCCAAAAACCGCTTCGCCCGAACTGTCGGTACCACTCACCCGCATCACTGAGCGCAATACGGCGTCGAAGCCCGAATCGGCAAAGGCGGCCGGCACGCACGCCAGAATCATAAAGACCATAAAAAACAAACCACCACAAAAGCTCATTGTCAACCGCTCACGTAGATGAGAACCGAAACCAGCAGGCCGGTTAAGAACGCTTAACCGGCTTTTCAATACAGGTTTTTTGAAGCTATGCGGTGATCTGGTTTTCATTGTCTGTAAAGCTCTCTTTTCACTTTTTATTGATAACAAAATTAAAACAGATTGCAAAGATCACACATGACCGATAAACCAGCTCAAGTTTGTTCAGTATTCAACAGCCAGATATTCCAGGACTGGGCAGTTGGTATCAGCCGTCGATGAACAGCCCGGCAATGACGTTGTCGGCGATCGCCAGACCACGCCCGGTCAGACGAACACACTGCGTATCGTACTTTTCGAGATTACCGGCTTCAATCTGGCGTGTCAGTTCTTCTGAGAACTCAGCAGGCTGTGGGCCAAATCTATTTTCGAGCGCGGCCAGGTCGAGCCCGTCTGCGACAAGACGCAGACTCAGCATGACAAATTCATTGCGCCGGTCGACCGGGCTGAGTTTCTCGACATGCGGCGGTGCAGCTGCAAGCCACAGAGCAAAATCAGCAGGATTAGTGGTTCTGCAGTCTGTGTGACATGAAACGGCCGATGGCCCGAGCCCGACATAATCACCGGCCAGCCAGTAGTTCAGGTTATGGCGGCAACGCCGGCCGGGCCGGGCATAATTCGAAATTTCGTAATGCTCAAAGCCATTGTTTTTAAGGGTTTTGCGCACAGCAAACAGCTCTTCGGGGCCGGTTTCAGACGGGTCTGGCAGCTCACCATTCAATATCCGGCGTTGCAGAGGCGAACCATCTTCGACTGTGAGAAAATAGGCCGACACATGCTGCAATTCGAAACGCTGCAGAAGAACCGCCAGGTCATCGGCAAGCGACGGGCAACCCGGAACCCCGAGAATCAGGTCTATACTGACATTGTTTAATCGACTGCAGGCCATATCCAGCGCCCGATAAACCGAATCGAGACGTGCTCGACGTCCGAGCAGCGCCAGTTCGTCGTCTTTCAGACGCTGAACGCCCATGCTGAGTCTGATTCCGTCGATGCTGGCCAGATAATCAACGATTTCGGCGGTCAAAGTTTCAGGATTGGTTTCGAGCGTGATTTCTTCAGGCCGGTTGCCTGACAGCCAGGGCTTCAGCAGAGAGAACAGCTTTCTGATGCCGGCCAGGCCAGGTGTCGTCGGGTTGCCGCCACCGATGAAAACCGTTTTCACCTGGCCGTGGCAACGCGCTCTGGCCGCTTCAGATTCATTCTGCAGTCGAAAAAGATACTGTTCAATCGAACCGGCACCGGGGATTGTCGAATAGAAGCCACAGTAATCACAACGGCTGAAACAGAATGGCACATGCACATACAGAGAGGTTGCTGCGAGCGGGTTGTCAGACATGGTCAGTTCCTGGTGGCGAAGTCATGCCGAAACGTTTCTGCAGCGTTTCAACGAAGCTTCGGTCAGCTGACTTACTCAACAGCGAAAGCGGCGAATAGCCATAACTGGCCGTCTGCCAGAGGAAACTCAAAATAAGCAGCACGGTCAGCAGAATGTTTGGCCAGGCATTGATTTCCCATTGGTAAGCCCAGGTCAGGCCATGGTCAGAAAATGGAAACAGGTAATAAACTGGCCACTGATAGCCATCTGGCCCACGGGCACCGATAAGATCGCAGAGCAGATGCAGGTGAAAAATACCCGCGATCCACAGGCACAGGCGGGCATTTTTCCGCCACAGCCATGCCAGAACGACGAGCAGCAGACAAAACGGCAGGCAATGACCGAACTTGTGATGATAAGCGGTAAACCACTCGGCCTCGCCACCGCGGGCCAGATCGATCAACGCTCCGAAGGCATCGATGTCAGGAATAACTGAAGCAGCGGCGACCGCAGCCACCTCAGCCCTGGGCCGGCAAGAACGCAGGCCGGCACACCAGCCAATAAGAGCGTGGGTAATGAGATTCATGCTTGTTTCCTGAGCAGCGGCAGATAGATTTATGTTAGCATTAAAAAAACATTTTTGGGGGCATGCGAGATGATTTTTGCACAGATCAGCGTCGGAAAAATGGAAAACTATTCGTATCTGTTCGCCGACCCGGTCAGCCATGAAGGGCTGCTGATCGACCCGGCTTTTGACCACGACAAGATTCTGGCGATGATTCGCAACAATGATATCAACCTGACCCATATCGTTCTGACGCATCACCATTTCGATCACATCAACGCTACCACTCAAATAAAGGCGCACACCGGTGCCGAAGTTATCTGCCACCGCGAAACGGCTCCACTGCTGCACGGTGGTGCTTCGTACGACCGGTTGATAGATGATGGCTTCAGCTTCAAAATCGGCAGCAGCATCAAGGCGGTATGCCTGCATACTCCCGGCCATGCGCCAGGCTCTCTCTGTATTGTGGTCAACGATATGTATCTGGTAACCGCTGACACGCTGTTTATTGGCGACTGTGGGCGTGCCGATCTGCCGGGCAGCGACCCGGCAGCACTTTTTGCAAGTCTGCAGCGACTCAAATCGCTGCCCGATCATCTGATCGTCTGCCCCGGCCACAATTACGGCCCGACTCCGACCCGCAGTCTCGGCGAAGAGAAGCGCGCAAACCGCACTCTGCTGGCCGCCAACCTCGAAGAATTTTACAAACTGCCTTAGTATTCTGTAGCACAAGAATCGCGTGATTCCCTGTTCCAGGGCCGAGATGCGACAGAGAACCCGTCTGCTGTCACAGCCTGCTTACCATTCGTAGGGAGCGCCCTGTTTGAGGGCCCAGTAGGCGGCGTCGGTCCAGCTTTTCTCGAAATCGGCTTCACTGATTTTGAAAACCTCGTTCAGTGCCGGCCCAAATTCGCTGCCTTTGCTTACCAGTTCGATCAGCTTCATCATGTCGCGGCAGCCCTTTTCAAGGTTGCCTGACTTTTTAACGAGAAACGCCGTCATCAGATAAGCCTGGGCGGTGGCGGTTTCGAAAACCGCCGGCGATGTATAGCCTTCAGCAAAAATGCTGTTAACCATATTAGCCGAGGCAAGTTTTGCAACCTTGGATTCAAGACTTTTCTGGGCGACAAGCATGCGATAACGCTGCGCCGTTGAGCTGCCGGCAAGAATTTCCGCAAGGCCGATCTGCATCCAGGCGGTTTTATCTTTATTGGTTTTCGCTTCAGGAATCAGAATCTGGATAATCAGTCTGGTCAGTTCACCGGCAAGCAGATGCCCCGGGTATTCTTCGATCAGGATTCCGAGTTCTTCATCGCTGAGCGCATCAAAGTTAGCGAGAATGATATTGCGGATCATCTCAGAATCATAATAAGCCGAGGTAACCGTAAGAGCCGTGTTCTGCGGCTCATAAAGGGCTATGGTCGGCCCAAGGCCTTCGGCCGAAAGAAAATTAACGAAGATCGGCACGCTGAGAGTGCCAATGCGGGAGGCGATGCGCTCATACATCTTTGCCAGCTCAGAAGCGATCATTGTGCGACCGGAAGGGTCAAGACCCGGCCCGAGAGTTATCTGAAACATGCCATCGCCAGAAACCGGCATGGAACCGCCAGAAACGGCCTGAGCCCCGGTCGGCTGCACCGCCATCGGGTTGCTCTGCGGCAAAGGTGAGGCAGTATTTGTCACTTCAGGCACCGGCATTGCAGTAAAACCGGGCACCGCTGCCGAAGCAAGGCGGTTGTTGATTTCGGCGAACAGCGCCAGATCATCGCCTAGAGCGGGGAACCCTGCCAGAAATTTAAGCATGTCAAGGCGATTCGGGTTCTGCTGAAACCCTTTGCGCAACCATTCAAGAGCTTTGAGGTTATCGCCGGTCTTGAAGTTGTAATAAGATTCAAGATAGCAGATCATGCTGCGTTCAGACGATCTGGCCCGCCATTCATCGAGAGCACTTCTGGCTTCAGGCATGCGTTCGCTGAGCAGCAGCAGAGAAATATAGGTCGGGTATGCCTCGGGGTCGGTAAACGGGCGGCTGGCGGCAGCGTCGTTGAGAATGACATTGAGCTCATTGGCTCTGCCACCCTGCAGTGCGAACAACCCGGCAGCCAGGCTGACCGACGGCAGGTTGTAACCACGCCTGAACGCTCGGGCAAGGCGTTTTGACGCCTTGTCACTTTCTTCGCGCTGCAGCAGGTAGCCCACCCAGAGAAGTTCTATCTCCGGGTTGCCCGGGTCGCGCACGCCGGCCTCCTGAAGAGCCTGACCGGCTTCTTTGATTTTGTGCAGGTCCAGCATGATGCGGGCCTGGGTAATATAAGCGTCAGGCGAATTCGGGTTGGCCTTGCTGAACTGATCTACCAGCGACAGAGCCTTGTTCCACTGGTCGACATCATAAAGAGCCCGAAAATAGTTACCGGCAGAGGTGCCGGGATGCGGGTCGTTGATCATCGCCTTAACAAAAAGCAGAATCGGGTTATGTGGCGCTTTGGCCAGCCCCTGCTCGACAAGATTGAGGGCATCGCGGTTGCGGCCAAGATACCAGGCACAGAGAGCCGTCAGTGACGAACCGTCGGGACCCGGATATTTTTTTTCGTATTCTTCAGAGAGTGCCAGAGCCAGATAAATCTGCCCGCGTTCGATTGCCTTCATCACCGATTCAAAATGCAGTTTCGGGTTGGCCAGCCTTTCGAGCAGCTTCGGCAGTGCTTCTGAAATTTCGCCAAAATGATCAGCCAGCTTCGTCTGGTCGACCGGAATCGGCCGCGGCCGCGCCGGCAGACGTGACAGATATCGCTGCGCCACTTTGTTGACCAGACTGAGCGCACTGGCTTTGCGCAGCCACTCAGCTGCCAGCAGAGGACGACCGGCCTGCAGTTCTATGACTCCAAGCAGATTCAGCAGATTCTGACTGCGGTTGCCGTCAAAATACAGTCGCAGAGCATACAGTCTGGCTGCGTCGAGCTGCCCCGAGGCCATGGTCTCGCGCGCCAGACGATAAAGCTCTTTGGCTGTCAGCAGGTTCGGCTTGTCAAAAGCCTCCTGTGGTGAGGCCGAAATGCTGCCGGCCGATTGCGCCGGCAGAGAGGCGGCGACCGTCAGAAAACACAGAATTAAGCATAGAACTGCTTTAAGATGTCTTTTCATATTCTGGTTATATCCAATAGCAAAAGATGTGAATCAGCAGAAACAACCAAAGCCGGCATCAACTGCCGAACACGACACCTGGTCAGAAAAACCGGCATGAAATTACCTTACCAGGCTCTGCGACTGCGGCCCATCTGCCGCCGTTTTTCCTCTTCCTTGAGGCGGCGGGCTTCTTCCTGGACACGACGGGAAAAGTCTTTAGCCAGCTGCTCGCGCTCCTGGTTCGAACGTGCCACTACCGGGTTTTCGCGAATGGCCTTCAGTTCGCCACCGTCGAGCCAGATACCGCCACAGCCGTAGCATTCATCAATATAGATGCCTGAACCTTCACGATACTCGTGGCGGCGCATCTTGCATTCGCACTTCATACAGCTGATCTTATCGCGGTTTTCGGTATCTCTCGGGGTATTGAAAGCCAGAAGCTTCTGCAGAACCGGGCTGTCATCAGCCTCACCCTCTTCGTCGATACGAAACAATTCTGCCGCATCAAGCCATATACCGCCACACCCCTGGGTGCAGGCCTCGACTTCAGTTTCGTTAATCTGCACGGTTGCGAGCGCCTTGCCACATGCCGGGCATTTATAGCCTTCATTTCTTTCCATGGTATCCTCCGATCAATAAAGTTTTCTGGGACGGTCCCATCTTACATACCAGCCAAGCAGATCATTGACAGCGTAAGCATCGAAATATTCAGGATCGAACTTTTTACCGGTCGGTTGACAGCCGTTCGACCAGGCCACCATCGCAGCATGTTCCTTGTTTCTCGGACTTTTGATGACCTTGCAGAATTCTTCATAGCCACCAGGGCCACCAACATCCTCAGGCGGACAGGCTCTGGCTCCGTCGACACAGCTGATTTCGCAGTCATCCTCGCGCAGCTTGTAATTGGCGTTTTCGAGCTTCAGCTCATGTTCCCATGAATCGCCGAAATCATAAACATAGAAACACTTGTCACCCTTCTTCTTCAAATGCTCGTTGAGACGTTCTGCCCCTTCAAGAAAGGTGTTTTCATCATCGAATTCATCATCGATGTTTTCGACATAGCGCTTTCGGCCGAAGTTGAATTCGTGCAGATGCGAGTCTTTCCAGCCCATGACGATCTGAATGACATCATGCAGACGGTCGAGTGAAATTTCTGCCGGTACAATAAACTGGCGCCAGACAACGGGCTCGATCTCACGCATTTCGATTCTGAGAAGGTAATATTTCTGTTTCATCAGGCCTTTCCTTTCGGTGAGCGGGAAAAAGGCAGACGCATCTCACTGCCCTGCCTTATTCATTATACACTACCATCCCGGGCAATCAACCTCAAAAACAATTACCCGGGGCAATTGCAAACTTAATTAACTCTAGACGCTGCTTTCGGCAGGTCAGGCGATTGCATAAGCGAGCTTGTCGAGCACCCCATAGTTCCCTGCGAAAGATGCCGCTAAGACCGGACGTTTTGCCTGGAGGGCAAAACGCGGGCGATTGCCGCAGG
>Ga0116142_10004146_pt1 | contig 14009 bp, 13 predicted proteins | sample AD_UKC033_MetaG_FD_89785 | JGI IMG/M metagenome (GOLD analysis project Ga0116142, IMG submission 89785) | Active sludge microbial communities of municipal wastewater-treating anaerobic digesters from USA - AD_UKC033_MetaG | ecosystem: Engineered > Bioreactor > Anaerobic > Digestate | place: USA... | reverse complement strand
GGCATTTTTTTCGCGGTCATGAAAAAAACTGCCCATAACGGCTTCTTTGGAGGCGAGGTCGAACAGGCCGTTGTTGACCAGTATATGGATCACAAGGGAAACGCCAAGGGCCAAACCGGCGATCACCCGGAAACGTGAAATATTTTGATCCAGGCGGAAGGTCAAAAAGGCCAGTGGCATTACAAACAAGGGCGACAGGTTCAGCCACTGGTTTAAGGCCCGGTGATAGTCGTGTGAATAAAGGATGCTGATCCCGTAAATCAGGGGAATCACTGCCCAGGGGATCGGGTGTCCTGCCCCTTTGAGGTTTTTTCTCATGTCCGGGGAACGTAGCATTTCAAATAACATCCAGGCAGCCAGGGCGGCCAAAAGAACCGAATTGGCAGCTATTGAAAATGGGAGGCTGGCCAGCAATAAACTGACCAGGGTCACCGGGATCTTATCCAAAACCTTATCCATAGGAGACAGTGGCCAAATATAAGGCTTGCAATCCTGGCTATACCGTTGAAAATATTTATACTCAATCAATTAGGGCATTTTTAATAATCTTCTACCTTTGTGCATAAACCACTTTAATTGCCATTAATCAAATCCATCTCCGGTATCAGGGGCACCATCGGCGGCACACCGGGAATCAACCTGACCCCTCCGGACATCATCGCTTTTACTTCAGGATATGCTGCACTGCTGAAAACGCGGTTCCCCAGTCCAAAAATAGTCATCGGCAGGGACGGCCGTATTTCAGGCCCTTTGGTCCAGTCCCTGGTGGCCTCCACCCTCCAGGCCATGGGCGTCCATGTCCTCGATGCCGGCCTGACCACTACCCCGTCGCTTGAGATGGCGGTGACGGCCCATCATGCCCAGGGCGGCATCATGATCACCGCCAGTCATAATTCCATGGCCTGGAACGCCCTCAAATTCATGAACGAAAAAGGAGAATTTATTGATGCCGAAACCGGCCAGGCCTTGCTCCAGGTCTCTCCGGAACAAATATTATACAGTCCCGCGGACAAACTTGGCGGATGCACCGTGGTGAAAAACAGTATAAGCCACCATATCAAATCCATCCTCAAACTTAAACTGGTGGATGCCGAATTGGTGAAGAACCGGAAATTCAAAATAGTGGTGGATGTCATCAACAGCACGGGAAGCATCGCCGTTCCGGCCCTCCTTGAAAAATTGGGATGCGAGTTCGAATTGCTCAACGGGGAGATGAATGGCGTTTTCGCCCACGACCCGGAACCCCTTCCCGAACACCTTTCCGAATTGTCAAACCTCGTGGTAAAAAACAAGGCGGACCTGGGCATCGTGGTGGACCCTGATGTGGACCGCCTGGCTTTTGTCTGTGAAAACGGGGAACCCTTCGGCGAAGAATATACGCTGGTGGCCGTTGCAGACTACGTCACCGGCAAGGAAAAAGGCAATACGGTGTCCAATCTTTCTTCAACCCAGGCCCTCAGGGACATCACGCTCAAAAACGGCGGCCAATATTCCGCATCGGCCGTAGGGGAAGTCAATGTAGTGGCCAGGATGAAGGAGACCAAGGCCGTCATCGGGGGTGAAGGGAATGGCGGGGTCATTTACCCCAAGCTGCATTATGGAAGGGATGCCCTGGCCGGTATTGCCCTCTTCCTGACCCATTTGGCGGAATCCGGCCTGCCGGCCAGCCTCCTGCGGGCCAGGTATCCGAATTATGAGATTTCCAAAAACAAGATTGAACTGGCCGGAAAAAGCCAGATGGACCTCATTTTTTCCCGGCTTAAAGAACAGTACCAGAAAAACAAACTCAACAGTGAAGATGGCCTCCGCATCGATCTTGACGGAGAGTGGGTGCATCTGCGCCAGTCCAACACCGAACCCATCATCCGGATATACGCGGAGAGTTCCAGTAAAGTGGTGGCCGACCACCTCGCCCATAAACTGATCCGGGACATCCGGGAAATTCAAAAAGAACTCAAATGAACCGGATCTACCTGGATCATGCCGCTTCTTCGCCCATGATGCCTGAAGTCATCCGGGTGGTTACCGAAGCCATGGAGTTGTACAGCGGCAATCCCTCATCCATTCATACAGAAGGCAGGACCGCGAGAGCCAAAATCGAAGATGCCCGCAAAAAAATCGCCAGGATATTCAATGCATCCATCGGTGAAATTTTTTTTACTTCAGGAGGTACGGAAGCCAACAATACGGCCATCAAATGCGCCGTGCGCGACCTCGGGGTAAAACAAATCATTTCCACCGCGATTGAACATCACGCCGTATTGCACAGCATCGAGGCCATGAGGCGCGAATACGATATCCGCACCGACCTGCTTGCCGTCGATGCCTGGGGTCGTTTTGAACTCGGCGACCTGGAAACCCTGCTGCAACAGGCTTCCGCTCCCATCCTGGTCAGCCTCATGCACGGGAATAATGAAATCGGGAATATCAATCCCATACGGCAGATCGGAGAACTCTGCGAACAATATGGCGCTTATTTTCACACCGATGCCGTTCAGACGGCAGGGCACCATGGTTTAAACCTGCAGGAAATCAAGGCCCATTTTATCGCGGCCAGTGCTCATAAATTCAACGGGCCAAAAGGAGCCGGCATCCTCTTTATCCGGCAAGGAGTGCCTGTCCGTCCCCTGCTGGACGGAGGCGGCCAGGAGCGGAACATGCGCGCGGGGACCGAGGCCACGCACCAGATCCTGGGCATGGCTTATGCTTTGGAACTGGCTATGAACACCCTGGCCCGGCGGCAGGCTCATCATGCGGACATCAAACAATATTTTAAGGAAGAGATCCTCAAAATGGATGCCGGCATTCATATAAACGGAGATCCGGAAAAATCGCTGGACCATGTGCTCAGCCTTTCTTTCCCTCCCGGGCCAAAATCAGATTTGTTGTTGCTTCAACTGGACATCGCCGGCGTGAGCGCTTCAGGAGGGAGCGCCTGTACCTCGGGCGCCGAGCAGGAATCCCATGTCCTCAACGCCATCGGCCATCCTCCGGAACGGAAAACCATCCGTTTCTCCTTCTCACATTCCAATACCAGGGACGAGATCGACCGGGTGATTTCCCTGCTCCGTACCTGGTACAGCCCTTAACAGATGGATCAGGAACTCCTGATGGCACGCTGCCTTCAACTGGCCAGGCTGGGCAAAGGCCGGACCCTCACCAATCCCATGGTTGGCGCATTGCTGGTCCATGAGGGGAAGATCATCGGGGAAGGTTTTCATTCGGCTTACGGGGCTGACCACGGTGAGATCGAAGCTTTTAAATCGGTGACAAAAGAAGATCAGGAACGCATCGCCTACTCCACGCTGTATGTAAACCTGGAGCCCTGTTGTTATCATGGTAAAACCCCGCCCTGCGCAGACGAAATCATTCGCCGGGGTATAAAAAAAGTGGTCGTGGGTACGCCTGATCCCAATCCAAAAGTCAATGGCATGGGCATAGAAAGGCTTAAAGCGCATGGAGTGGACGTCCGGTTTCCGGTACTCGAAGCCGAATGCAGGGCATTGAACCGTTTTTTTTTCACCAACATGCAAAAACAAAGGCCTTTTATCCTGTTGAAGTTTGCATGCAGCAAGGATTCCTACATCGGCAATTATCACCGGGCGGTCCCGATTTCCAACGCCTGGTCAAGATATATCGTCCACAAGGTCAGGCATGAAGTCGATGGAATCCTGATCGGTACACGAACCGCCCTCAATGACAATCCCAGGCTGACCAACCGGTTTTATTATGGCAAGAGCCCGGTGCGGATCGTTATGGACCGCTATGGCAAGATACCCGCCGACTTTCATTTGTTTTCGGATGGCCAACCCACCTGGCTGTTTACCGAAAGCCCCGCGATAAGGCCTACCCCGGTCAGGGTCTTTGCCTGGGAAAAGGAACTTCAAAAGATGATGGATGTCCTGATGCAAGAAGGAATCGGGTCCTTGCTGGTGGAGGGGGGAGCCTACACCCTGCAATCCTTTATAGACCTGGGACTTTGGGATGAAATCTGGGTCACCCAATCGGGCCTGGTGCTTGGAAGCGGCGTCAAAGCCCCTAAGTTCACCGGCAATTTAGTGAATGAATTTCACCTCCGCCAAGACAAACTCTCGATCTACAAACCCCTTTGATCCGGACCTTCTTTAATTCTTTTTTTTGAAGATGTTTTTATATAAAACCTAAAGAAAACCAAAGAACTACAACGGTTTCCTTCCAAAGCGTTAAATATCTTTTAAAACTGGGATCGATGCACCAGATCCATTGGATAATCTGTTTCTTAGATTGTAATTTTGAATCTCTAACCGTGAAAGATCCAATTTATAAGATGCACATGGGTAAAAGACTCAGCCTGATCCTCGGTCTGCTTGCTTATGTGTGTTTGGTTTCCGGCCAGGGTGCGATAGCTCCAAAGATAAAATGGCTCACCTTCGAAGAAGCGGAATGGGAAGCCCGGCAGGCCAAATCTCCAAGGAAATTCATGGTAGAGTTGTATACCGATAAATGCGGATGGTGCAAAAAAATGGACCTCTCCACCTTCCAAAATGAATTCATCGCCCATTACGTCAATGAAAATTTCTATCCGGTAAAATTCAATGCCGAGCTCCGGAAAGACATCCAATTCAATTCACAGCTTTTCAAACTGGATAAAAGCGGATACCATGAACTGGCCATCGCCCTCACCATGGGTGACCTGGCCTTCCCTACCCTGGTTTTCCTGGATGAGGATTATCAGATCATCCAGCCCATTCAGGGTTACCAGACCGTGGACGAACTGGAGCGCATCATGTTTTATTTTGCCAACAACATGCACAAGACGACTCCCTGGAATACCTTTGTCCAGCATTATCAGCCCACCAACTCAAAACCCCGGGTGGATCCCAGGGACGGGCCCGACCACCTGCTGATCATTCCGGTTCCCGTGCCGCCGCACGCCAAATCGAAAGGCGAAGTCATCAAGAAGAAAAACTGATCCGGATATTTTAAAACCAGTCGAAGCCCCGGTTGGTGGATTTTCTTTTTCGTCTGGCGGTGGTTCTCACTCCCAATACTCCTAACAGTCCCCGGGTAAGTTCACGCGCCACCGTACGCCCAACCTGCCGGGTCACCGTGCTGTCGAGCATTTTCTCAAGCGTACTTTTTTCCCTCCTCTCCCTGCTTCGCTGATCCTTCATTTGACTTTGATGGTCCTCGCTGTGGGCTTCCTCCAGGATGCGGGTGAGGATTTCGTGCGCGCTTTCGCGGTCAATGGATTCGTTATAGTAGTTTGCGAGTTCGGACTGGCTGACCAGCCTGTCGATCTCCCCGGGCTCCAGGATATCCATTCTTGAAACGGGAGGCCTCATCATGGTATGGGCCAGGGGCGTCGGAATCCCGTTTTCGTTCAGGGCGGTTATAAAGGCTTCCCCAATACCCAGTTCGGTCAACAACTGATCGGTATCGTAAAACTCGGTGAGTGGATAATTCTCGGCTGCCTCTTTAATCGCTTTCCGGTCCGCAGCGGTAAACGCCCTCAAAGCATGCTGGATCTTCAGACCCAACTGGCTGAGCACGGCAGCCGGTATATCGGTAGGGCTCTGGGTGATAAAATACACACCCACCCCTTTGGAACGGATCAATTTGATAATGGTTTCGATCTGATCCAATAAAACATCGGAAGCTTCATCAAAAATCAGGTGGGCCTCATCGATGAAAAGGCAAAGTTTAGGTTTGTCCAGGTCGCCGGCTTCCGGGAAGGAAGCATAAATCTCGGCGAGGAGCTGCAGCATGAAAGTGGAAAACAACTTGGGTTTGTTCTGGATATCGGTGAGCCGCAGGATCGACAGGATGCCCCTTCCCTTTTCATCCCTTCTCACGAGATCGTTGACATCGAAAGAACGTTCACCGAAAAAAGTTTCCGCGCCCTGCTGCTCCAGCTCGATGATGTTGCGCAGGATGGTGCCGACCGAAGCAGCGGACATCCGGCCGTATTCCTTTTCCATATCCGCCCTTCCTTCATTGGACAAAAAGGAAAGCACTTTTTTCATGTCCTTCAAATCGAGCAGCGGGAGATCCTGATCGTCACAATATTTAAACACCAGGGCCATGATGCTGCTTTGCGTTTCATTCAGCCCCAGGATTTTTGAAAACAGCACGGGCCCGAATTCAGAGACCGTCGCCCGCAGCCGTATCCCTTTTTCACCCGAAAGGCTGAGCAATTCCACCGGACTGGCCGAGGGTATAAAGGGAAGCCCGGTCTTGGCCGCCCGCTCTTCAATTTTTGCATTGCTGGTACCGGGCATGGCGAGCCCGCTGAGATCTCCCTTGATATCCATCAGCAGGCAGGGCACTCCATGCGCGGAAAGATTTTCTGCAAGCACCTGCAGGGATTTGGTCTTTCCGGTGCCCGTGGCCCCGGCGATCAGGCCGTGCCGGTTAAGGGTACTCAAAGGCAACCGGATGAAAGCACCGGTTACGACTTGTTTGTTATACATGGGTACCCCCATGATGAGCGTGTCTCCTTTGAATGAATAACCCTTTTGGATCGATTCAAGAAACCGGGAAGAAAGGTCTTGCATACATTCTTGAATTTTGGATTTACAAACTTATGAAGAAATAAGTTTGGACCTTTTTTTAAATGAAAAACATTTTTATTTTTTTTATTAATCTTTTTTATAATATATTCGCATTAGTTATTTTTATAAATTGTTTCATTAAAATTCATCATCATGCCTAGTAAAAGAACGACACATCGCAGCTCTGCCGGTAAAAAATTATATGCGGTAAGAGATGCCAGCGGTAAGTTTAAAGACATCCAGACTTTTGAAAGGTCTCACCGAGCTGACCTTGCAAAAAAATCAAAACAGGAACAAGCCGCCAAGGCCGCCAAAGCAGCCAAGCCTTCAAAAACCACTAAGGCTGTTGCAAAGGCAAAACCGAAAAAAGCGGCAAAACCGGTAGCTAAAAAAGCGGTAGCAAAAAAAGCGGCAAAACCTGCTGCTAAAAAAGCAGTGGCCAAAAAAGCGGTAGCTAAAAAACCAGTAGCCAAAAAAGCCGCAAAACCCGCAGCCAAAAAAGCCGCCCCTAAAAAAGCGGTAGCTAAAAAAGCGGCAAAACCCGCTGCGAAAAAACCGGTAGCCAAAAAAAAAGCGCCAGCTAAAAAAGTAACTAAGCCAGCGGTACCCGCACCCGCTCCCGTTACTCCTCCGGTAACCGGTTCCTCCAACTAAGCCTTACACCGGTACCGGCCCATACAGGAATAAACCGGAATCGCATCTGGTTTATTCCTGTTTATTCCACACTTGCACCCTTTCCTTAAACCGTTCCTGGCTGAAGGGCCATGCTTGGAGGTTTATGCTGTTTTCCAGGGATTCCATTTCTCCGGAAGCTTCGAGTTTAGTGAAAAAATCGATCCCGGTGAGGGCTTCCACACTGTCGATGGGGTATGCATATTCCTGCAACTTCCGTTCACTGCGTTCATTGGGGAGCAGGAAGGCAATGCCTTTAAAATCCGGTGGGGTGTAATCAAGCAGTACTTTGTAAAATAATGACGGCACACTCACCCTGTTTTTACCGATTTTCCCCCGGATCCCCTGATTGAGTATGGGCCCGGTAACCACATACAATCTTCTGTTTTTCCGCGCCCAGTCCCTCACCTGTTCCTCCAATTCCCTCCAGATCCCGTTGTTGAAAGCTTTCTCCTGGGGACTGATATTGCTCATGAAAAAACATTCTTCCGCCGCTACCGGATCATGGGCCATATCCGCAGCCGGAGCAAGATGGCCCCGCGTATATCCCGATCCGGAATAATCCCGGTGTACGGCGGAACGGGTGGTTATTTTATGGTCCGGGGAAAAATAATCGAATCGTTCCTGCCTCGCCGAATTCAACTCGTCCACGGTAAGTTCGTAGGCAACCCATTCCGCCTGCTCATGCTTTTCGGAATAGGACAAGGCGAAATGACGGTGTATGACCAGTTGATTCCCGGTACTGACGGCTGGAAAAAAATCCAGCGAATCCAGTGCACCCATAGATTCAACCCGGTCTTCCGCCTTCCCCGGCAATTTCCAATCCGCTTTTTGGATGAAACGGGCAAGCGCATACAATAAATAGAGGAGCACCATGCCATACAAGACCGTCCGGAATAAAAAGGATTTGCCCCTGCCCCTTTTTCCACCGCTCCCCGCATAATGAGACCTGAATTTTGCCATAATGGTTTCCGGACTTAAACCGGTAAATATACGCGGGAAAACAGGCGTCGTCTTGATCTGCGCCTCTGTTTTTCCCCAAGCCTTGATCACTGAATTCCTTATCTTTATTTGCGAGAAAACCCTGCAAGCTGCACCCTAATTGCATCATATTCCTCTATGTTGTAGCAGTTATTCCTTTGCTTAAAGGGCAAAGCGGATTACCTGAAATCCGCGGAGCAAAAAGCACCGGTCTGGGAGGCCTGGGCATTTGCCTCCAGGAACCCGATGGGTATTTGTCAAATTCATCCGTACTGGGCTACTTGCATCAAACCAGTTTCTCAGCCCATGCCCAAAGCCGGTTCACGGGGACCGGCATCCGGGCCGGATCTATTCAGGCCATCCTTCCTTCTGGAACCCATTCGGCATTCGGATTGAACATGGAATGGTACGGACTGCCTGAATACCTCCGGCAACTGGTTCGTATGGGTTATGGACGGGCATTGTCCCCGAACCTGGCTATTGGACTTTCGTTTCATTATCTTGGTTTGCACGTCAGCCAGGCTGAACCGGCCGCCAATTTGGGTTTTGACCTAGGCTTCATGATCAAAATCAATGGGGATCTAGGCATTGGATATAGCAGTTATAATCCTCTCTATCGGGGAAAGGGCTCCAAAACCTCTTCCCCTGGAGCAAATCTTGCCGGACTGTCTTACCAATTATCCGAAGGGGTTGTCTTGTATGCAGAATGGGAAAAAACCGGCGATCGCCCATGGAAGAGCCACCTTGCCCTGGACTACCGGGTGGTGCCCGTTTTATCCCTGAGAATGGGGTTTACTGCGAATCCTGCTGGTTTAGGCGCCGGTATTGGCCTGCAACCGGATCCGCGCCTGGCCATCGACATTTCCTTTGACTTTCATCCAGCCCTGGGGATTTCTCCCGCTTTGAGTCTTAGATATATCTTTGTTCCGAAAGAAAACGGGACGGATTAATGACCAAAATCCTGGTATGCGCAGCCACAGCCCTGGAACTGGAAGCCCTGGGACCCTTTGCGGAAGGAGTTGAAACCCTCGTGACCGGGGCCGGGTCGCCGTCGACCGCCTTCTTCCTGGCGGCATATTTCAGCAAAAAGATCCCGGGCCTGGCCATACAGGCAGGCATTACCGGTTCATTCCGTCCTGAGATCGGCATCGGTCAGGTGGTGCAGGTCCGGGAAGATTATTTTGCCGACCTCGGTGCCCAGGACCGCGATGGTAGTTTCATCCCACTCGATACCCTTATACGGGAAAAAAACAATCCCTTCCAGGCATACCGGCTGGAGCCGCCGGACCGTTACATTATGAGTGGGGTTCTGGAAGTCAGGGCCGTCACGGTCAACCGCGTAAGCGGCCGCCAGGAAGAAATAGATCAAATGATAAAACGCTTGCAGCCCGATATTGAATCCATGGAAGGAGCCGCCTTTTTTGCTTCCTGCATGGTCCACCGGGTTCCCTGCCTGCAACTCAGGGCCGTCTCCAACCGGGTGGAACCAAGGAACAGGGAGTCCTGGGATATTCCGTTAGCTTTAAACCGGTTGCAGGAATCGCTGGCACGATTGCAGGAAATCCTGTTTTAAATTAAAGGACAACCCCGTTTAAAATATTAGATTTTTTCTTAATATAAATTCCCATCGTACCTTTATCCAATGAAGAAAAAAATCGCTTTTGTCACCGGCGGATATTCCGGGGAGGCCGTGATTTCGTACGAATCGGCCAAGACCATTGAAGCCCATGTGGACCGGGCCCGGTATGATTTATACCGGATCGACATACGCCGGGACGGTTGGTTTTACAACCCTGCCCAGGGAATTGAAGTGCCTATGGACAAAAATGATTTCAGTTTTACCCTGGATGGGCAAAAAACCACTTTCGAAGCCGTATTGTGCGGGATCCACGGTACTCCGGGAGAGGATGGAAAATTGCAGGGATATTTTGATTTGCTGGGCTTGCCGTATACGGCCTGTGGCCTGGCTTCCTCCGCTATTACGTTCAACAAAAGATATACGGTAGCCGTTGCGGCTTTTTCCGGCATCCCGGTATCCCGGTCGCTCCATTTTTTTAAAGGGGATCCTGTGGATCCCGCACAGGTATTCGGTCCGCTCCAGCCGCCGCTCTTCGTAAAACCCAACAATGGGGGATCCAGCATTGGCATGAGCAAAATCAACAGCCCTGAAGAACTGGCGCCGGCCCTGGATAAAGCGTTTAAAGAGGACGATGAAGTGATCGTCGAAGAATTTATTTCCGGCACAGAACTGACCATTGGCGTGTACCGGCAGGGAAAGGATATCGTGACCCTGCCCATCACCGAGATCCGGAGTAAAAAGGAATTTTTCGATTACGAAGCCAAATACACGACCGGAATGGCCGAGGAAATCACCCCTGCCCCGGTCAGCCCGGCCATCCGCGAGCTCATTCAAAACCAGGCAAAAAAATTGTACCATATCTTCAACTGTAAAGGCGTGGTGCGCATCGATTTTATTTACAATGAGGCATCCGGGAAAGCTTTTATGCTTGAGATCAACACCGTTCCCGGCCAAAGCGCCAACAGCATAGTGCCCCAGCAAATTCGTGCGGCCGGAAATACCCTGCAGGAGTTTTATACCAGCCTCATAGAATCCTGCCTGGCTTGAGATTGTGGAATCGTTTAATCGCGGAATTGTTGAATCGCTGAATTGTTGTTGAATGGTCGGTCTGTTCCTCCTTACCCTTGACCATTAACCTTTCGCCTTTGACCCTTAACTCTTCCACCCTTAATTCCTTAATTCCTTAATTCCTTAATTCCTTAATTCCACTACCAAACTCCCCTTCTCCTCGCCTCCCTGACCATATCAATGATCCGGTCATAACTGGCCAGTCCTTCATCAATGCCCTGCATCTTTAAATAACGGTCATAAATGCGGTCTCTCAGTTTTGGAAAGATATCCGGATACTTCAATAACCGCGCATTGATTTGATTCAGGTCATCCTGTACCTGCAAAGGCAATTGATCCCTGAATTGCTGGTAGTCCTCCGGGAAATAAAAGCGGTAGGCGCCGGCCACATACCTGAAGTAACCCATGGCCCCGCTGTATCGCATCATGGAATCCGGGTGACGGTGCAGGGCCATAAGGGCAATGAAATTACAGGCCCCTTCATCCGCGACACCAAATCCATGGCCCATTTCATGCGCCATGGTAAAGGGGACCTGGAGTTCATGCAGTCCGGGATCGATATAAGCCTCCCCACCGTGTGGAAAATAAAAACCGGCGGTACGGATCCGGAGCAAAAGACCTTTTGGGTAAAGGGCTTTCACCCGGATCATCCCGGGTGTCCGGTATCCGTACGCCCTGCACACCGAATCGACCCAGGGCCGGATCATGCCCTCGGTCTCCTTAATGGAAGGGTAGCTTCGATGCCCCGGGCTGTTTTCGAGCAGGAACTGAGCCGCGAATTGCAATTCTTCCCGGAGGGCCTGGCTGTCGACCGACGCCAGGGTGACCGGAAACCGGGCTCCAAAAGGGATCCTTTTATAATTATAAGCCCAGAGCCAATAGAACAGGAAAATAAGCGAAAGGGTAAGCGTCCCGGACCGTAAGGCCTTGTTTTTAAAGCTGCCTTTACCTCGAAAAAGCAGGGCCAGCCATACCAGCAACAAAAACAGGACCAGGTATATCAAAGGAAAGGGGATCCAGATCAGGATGCTGAAGATCAGCCTGACCAGGGGAAATATAAACCCACCGTAAACCTTTTCCAACAGGCCCGGGGATAAAAAAAAGGCCAATACCGAAATGAACGAGAAAACAACGATTCCGGTAATTTTGTGCCGGGATCTTAAAATCATATTAAAATTATCAAGATCTTTGGACTTAATAAACCAAACGCTTCACCGAATTGTTGTACAAGTTCATTTAAATTTAAGATAAAATGGCACAAACGCTTACAGACGGTAACTTTAAAACGGAAGTCCTTGATAAACAAGGAGTGGCATTGATAGATTTTTGGGCTGAATGGTGCGGGCCCTGCCGGATGATCGGTCCGATCATCGAGGAATTATCGGCGGAATACAAGGATAAGGCGACCATTGGCAAACTGAACGTAGACGACAATGCTGAAGTCACCATGGAGTATGGCGTAAGAAGCATCCCCACTCTTCTGTTTTTCAAAAACGGCAAGCTGGTGGATCGCCACGTGGGTGCAACCAGTAAAAAGGTCCTCACGGACAAGCTGGAAGCCCTCATGTCTTAAGCTTTCCTTACCGGAATCACCCAGATATTCTGCCTATCTTGCAGGCCGGGATGAGAAGATTGGAAGAACCCGGCATCAGGGAAATAAGTAAACTGGAACTGCTTGCAAACCAGGTGGTGGAAGGTTTTATTGTGGGCCTTCACCAGAGTCCTTTTCACGGATTTTCCGTGGAATTCGCCGAACACCGGATCTACAACGAAGGAGAAAGCACTAAAAACATAGACTGGAAGGTGTTTGCAAGGACGGACCGTCTTTACAGCAAGCGTTTTGAAGAAGAGACCAACCTCCGTTGCCAGATCGTGGTCGACGCCAGTTCTTCCATGCAATTTCCTAAAGCCGCTTCGGAAAACCCGCTGGACAGCCAGAATAAATTTGTATTCTCCGCACTGGGCGCCGCCTCCCTCATGAGCCTGTTGAAGAGGCAGCGGGATGCTTTTGGGCTGGACCTTTTTGATGAAACCTTAAAAATCCATACCGAAGCCAAATCCAGCACGGCCCATTACCGGCTCCTGCTCTCTCACCTTGAAAAAGTCCTGAATGACCCCGGGCAGCACAAAGGCACCCGGACGGCACAGGTGCTTCACGAGATCGCCGACCGGATCCATAAACGGTCGCTGGTGATCATTTTTTCGGATATGATGGACGACCCTTCCCATATCCGCGAAGTGTTTTCTTCCCTGCAGCATCTCAAACACAATAAACACGAAGTCATTCTTTTCCATACCGTGGACCATAACAAGGAAATCGAGTTCCAATACGAAAACCGGCCCCATCTTTTCATCGACCTGGAAACCGGTGAAAAAGTCAGGCTGCTGCCCAGGGAAGTGGAAAAGGAATACCGCCGGCAAATGGCGGCCCTCTACGACCAGATCCGGATGACCTGCCTGCAGTACAAAATCGACCTGGTCGAAGCCGACATCGCCAAAGGCTATAAACCCATCCTGCAGGCCTACCTGGCCAAAAGAAGCCGGATGGCGGTGTGAGCACCCCTTTATCCTTTTTATCTTTGATCCCAATCCAATCCAAACATTGATGCATAAACTCAAGCTGATCTCCACGAAAGCGCCGAAAGGCATGGACAAACAAGCTACCAAGACCCTCCTCAAACACATGACCAAAGAGATCGGGGATTACCAGCACGCCCTGTACGCGGAAAAAAAACAAAGTCTCCTGGTCATCTTCCAGGGAGTGGATGCGAGCGGCAAGGATGGCTCGACCAAAAAAGTTTTTGAGGAATGCGGCACCATCGGCATCGATGCCTTTGGGTTCAAGAAACCCACCGAAGAGGAGTTTGCCCATGACTTCCTCTGGAGGGTGCACCAGCGGGCCCCTGCGAAAGGATATATTCAGATCTACAACCGTTCGCATTACGAGGACATCATTATCCAACGGGTGCACAAATGGATAGATCTGAAAAGGGTTAAACAACGCATGGACGCGATCAACGCCTTTGAGCAATTGCTGGAATTTGACAACAACACCAAGGTGCTCAAATTCTACATGCATATTTCAAAAGAAAAACAAAGGATCAAACTGCAGGAACGGATTGACGATCCCGCGCGCAACTGGAAGCACAACAGCGTCGACTGGAAAGAGGCCCTCC
>Ga0116142_10004141_pt1 | contig 14020 bp, 7 predicted proteins | sample AD_UKC033_MetaG_FD_89785 | JGI IMG/M metagenome (GOLD analysis project Ga0116142, IMG submission 89785) | Active sludge microbial communities of municipal wastewater-treating anaerobic digesters from USA - AD_UKC033_MetaG | ecosystem: Engineered > Bioreactor > Anaerobic > Digestate | place: USA... | reverse complement strand
CGCCCTGGGCTATGTTACATCGCGCCGTTGGCGCTCCGGACAAAGCACAACAACCAAGGTTGAGCGGTAAAGAACATGAAAACAGCGTCAACACCAGCTAACCAAAATGTTGAACATCGAGTTTCAACCTTCGGGGTTCGGCGGCAGCCTTTAGTTAGCGCGCATGAGGCGGCGCCTCTACTACAAGCGCGATGGGGAACACGGACGGATGTCGTTGGCGCTGTTGGTTGTTACGACAACAGCGGATGGATTCCCGACTCCATTTACGCCGCGGTTACTCATCTCGCTGGCAGAATTCAGCGAACGCATCCGCGCGGTCGATGGATTCCAAACCGTAAGATCCGCCGGCTCATCTTCCGCAGCCCACTTTTCTTCCATCTTCCCTGGCAGAAACAACGGGCCGTCAGCGAATGGTCTGCTGGCGCGGAATATCAGCAACGCGGAACATACCCGGTCAACCAACGGCGGTTGACCGACACATATCAAGCAGTCCTCTTCGCCGACGAATGATACGGCGTTGTTCGCGCAGTCCTCATCCATCGTCATCGACAGAAGCTGCGTTGTTACCGGCACCACATGGAGCAGCCAGATACCCCACGGATTCAGAATAGGCTCAATTCACCGCAGTTCGGGGATGTTGATCCCACCATCAGTTTGGTGTTGGTCAGCAGCATCCATTTCCGCTTCTCCTTTCCCCAGCCAGGTTCACTGCCCCACCAAAAGGATCTCGACAAACCCTAGGATAACCTGCCACGGTCAATCACACCACCCCGGACGGGCTGAAGGCGCTCAATCCGTCTGCCGCTGAACAACCCCGCGGATGCGGTCAATCTCCATACCCAAACTCCCACTGGCCTAACGCGCCCAATAGCGCGGTCAAATCTTCGGTCAGCAACGCGCCGTAAAACGTCAACCCGGTGGCGCCGCCTGTGTCCGGCGGCCAAGCGAACTCGGGGATGATCTCGACCTGCTGGCAGCCGTGAGCAAGGTCGACCGCGCCGATGTCAATGGCCGGCGGATACTGCGACCAGGACGGCCAAAACCAATAATCGCCTGTGCCAATGTCCAGCAACACCGCCATCGGCGCCGAACCCGCCGCAGCTCCCGGATTGCACACCTCGGCGGTCAGCCAGCAGGGATCGCCAGGATGAAATTCCACCCCAGGCATCATCAACGTCACACCGAGTTCTAGCTCCGGCGTGGCAGTCGGCAGCGGCGTGGCCGTGGCCGGCCAAGTCGGCGGAACGGACGGCAGCGCAGTCGGGCTGTTAGTCGCAACAGGCGAAGGAGTCGCCGATGGTTCTGGTGCCGGCGTGTCCGTTGCTTCTGCCGTTGGCGTCGCTGTTGCTTCTACTGTCGGCGTCGCTGTTGCCTCTGCCGTTGGCGTCGCTGTCGGCGGGGACTCGGCTTCGAGCAGGAACATGCCAGTCGGATTGGAATACATGAGATCGAGATATGCCACCAACACCTGCGCTCCAGGCACGGTCCACGGTTCGAATGGGAGTTCCGGCAAATTCAGGCCGATCCCCATCAGGAATCCGGCGACTGTTGACAGATCATCAAAAACCGTCGCGCTGTCGGTCAGATCATCAGGATCATCACCATCTGGCCGCAACTGCCACACTTCGGTGCCCGCGGTCACATAACAGTCGCCCTCGGCGTCGAACATCAGGTCGTAACCGCCGCTCAGTCCGCTGGCGAACAGCGTCCGTTCGCCGGGATCGTTGGCGTCGCCGTCCCCGTTGGTATCGATCAGCCGGAACACTTCGCCCGCGGCATCGTTGTAGTAGATCTCCGTTACTGGTTCCGGCAAAGGATTACTGCGGACCGCCACGCCCGCTAGATACAGCGACTGCGCGCCGGCGCAGAACACGGCGACCTCGCCCGCATCAAGAGCATCGCCATCGCCGTTAACGTCCTGCACCACATAGATATCGCCTTGGTTAGAATCGGCGTTGGCCGCGTAAATCCGCCCGTCCGGCCCCCTGTCCAGTCCCGAGATGAACGGGATGCTCCCGGTTGGCGCATATTCCATGATTTCACCATCATCGAGGAAATCGCCGTCAGCGTTGCCGTCCTGAAGCTTGAGCACTGTGTCGCCCACTCCACCAGCGCCAATGGCGTTGTCAGCGACGTAGAGCACGGCAGCGTCTGTGTCATAGACCATCGCCGCGATACTGCCTAGCCCATCTGCGGCCAGGGCGCTCGCCCGTGACAGTATATCGAACCGGTAAATTTTCTCTGGCAGATAATCGGGTTCGGCATCGTTCGAGTAATAGACCGTGTACGCGCCGGCGACGGCCACAGCCCCAGCCACTGGCGCGCCAGACTCGACGTGACGCCGCTGATATCCGTCCTCCAACGCATGGCACGCAGCCAGCGGCGCGACAACCAACACTACCAACATAACGGACTGGACGAACCTCATCGAATACCTCCTTAGGGATGAACGCAACAGGCACACAATTGCTTGGCGTAACAAAAAAGAAGCGCCCAGCTCCAGCCCGGCCGGATAGAATCCGCCCGGCTCACGCCGGACTGGGCAACGCTTACGGCAGCCCATCCTAGCCCAACCCGCTGTCGCGGCGCGGGCAAGCAACACGCTGCCGGACAAACTCGACCTATTTAGGAAAAAAATAACCGCGCTCCATGGCGGGGAGACCGCCCGCCGGATCCATGAATACGACGGGCTGACCGCTCAACCTGGAGCCGCACGGCTCCTGTCATCCCACGGATCCTCGTTCCGCGAAGGTCAACGTGGCAAGCGACGCAGCGGGCAACCTGGCTAGCGGCGCCAGCGCGTTGCGCCGGACTGCCGTTCACAGTTGCGGGCCAGCTCCGGAGTTTCACCGGATTCCCCCGACCGCAGCCGCGGTACACAGCGCCCTTCTACTGAGCCCCCGCCAGCGTGTCAACCGGCTTGCCACAGAAATGGCGGGGAACGAGCTGTCCTAGGCGAGGAACCTGGCAGACGCCGGCAGAGACGCCACCGCTCCCCGTTCTGACGGCGGTTCTCGGGCTTGACCCGCCCTTGCGCCGGCTGGCACGCGGCGGTAAGGTCTGGTGTGGCCGGAGGTGGCGCGTGACAGAACCTACAGACAACACCGAGCACTCAGAACACTCACAGCAGCAGGACCAGCCGCGAGAACCCAGCGCTGGCGATGGCGCGGCCAATACCGCACCGGTGTTGATGCCAACACGCCATGATCCTACGTTCCGCAGTTTGGCCGAAACACTGATTCAGGACGCCCATGGCGCCCTGCGCGAAACCAAACGGGAGATCAAAGATTCAGCCTACAAACGGTTGGAGCTGTTAGACCGGATGCAACGCGAACTCGTGGACAAGGCGCGGGAAATCCTCGAACAGGCCCGCCGCGACGTCAACCTGCACGAAATCAAAATGACCTGCGCCAAAACCCGCGGCCATGTGTATTACCTCTATGAAAATCCCGGAGGAGACCGGTTCTTCTCACTGCTCGCTCCGCAGGAGTATTACCAGGCCGATCCCGACGCGGTTTATTACGGAAGCTGGCTGCTGAATTACGACGGCACGTGGAGCGAACGGTAAGCTAGCTGACGCTGGGAGCGAAAGGGAGATTCGATGGAAACATATCCGATACCGATGGTACCCGGTCCAACAGTTGTCCCGCAGCAGGTGCTCGCTGCCTATTTGACGAATTACGGTTCAGCCGATATCGAGCCGGAGTTTGTCCAGCTCTACGAGCAGACCGGCGAATTGCTGCAGCGCTTGCTCGGCACGCGCAATCAGATCGTCATCAAATCCGGGGAAGGAATGATCGCGTTGTGGGGCGGACTCAAGAGTTGCCTGAAACCAGGCGACCGAGTGCTAGCGGTAGCGACCGGCGTGTTCGGCTATGGCATCGCCGACATGGCGGCCCAGATTGGCGCCAACGTGCGTACCGTCGGATTAGCCTATGATGAAACGTTGTCCGATCTCGGTCCGATCGCGAACGCGATCACGGAGTTCCAACCGAAGATGATCACGGCGGTGCATTGCGAGACTCCGTCAGGGACGCTAAATCCGCTGGCGCAATTGGGCCAGCTTAAGGCTGACCGCGGAGTTCCGCTGTTTTACGTCGATGCTGTCGCTAGCATTGGCGGCGCGTTGGTGTTATCCGACGCCTGGCATATCGATTTAACACTAGGCGGCGCCCAGAAATGTTTGTCCGCTCCACCAGATATGTCGTTTTTGGCGGTGAGCGCTGCCGCCTGGGACGTGATCGGCGACGTCGGTTACGTTGGCTATGATGCGCTACTGCCGTTCCGTACCGCGGCTGCCGATGCTTACTTCCCCTACACTCCGTGCTGGCACGGCGTCGCCGCGTTGCGCGCTGCCGCCCAATTGTTGCTCGATGAAGGCCTGGAGCACAGTTTCGCCCGGCACGAACGGGTAAAACAGCAATGCCACAACGGCTTGGCCAAGCTGGGCATCGACCTGTTTCCCGCGTCAGGCGCGATTGCATCGCCCACGGTCACTGCGGCGAAAGTGCCGGCTGGCTGGACATGGCCAGAATGGGACCGGGCGTTGCGCTCGCGCGGTTTGGTCACCGGCGGCGCTTATGGCCCGATTGCGGGTCAGGTGTTCCGCTACGGACACATGGGCGCTCAGGCCGATCCGGAGTTGATGGAGCGCGCGCTCGCCGCGACGGCGGCGGCGTTAGCGGACAAGTGAGCGGAATAGCGCCGTCCGCGCCGAACAGTTAGCCGCCTCCCGCCTGCTGGCGTGAGAAAAGCTACGCGCGCTTACCGCCGATCGGCGCGGCTGGGAGTTGCCGGTAAATCGATACGCGATCCTCCCGTCCCGTCGAGCGCGTTGTCCCACAGCGCTCACGCCGGCCTAGACGGCTCAATTTGCTTCTGGGGATTGCATTCGCCGCCGTATCACGCTACTTAGGGGAGAGCGAGCGGTTGTTGAGCCGTAACGCCAACCGCCTTGGAGGATCCGATGAACGCCTCATCTTATCGACGTGTCGCGGCCCTGTTTATCTGCGCTGGCCTGCTCCTGTCTCTCTCCGGCGCCGCCGCAGCGGGAGGCAAAGACCTCGGGTGTTTCGACCCGATGTCGGCCACCGGCGCTATCGCTATCGAAGACGGCGCCGGCGCTTATGATCAGGCAACCCAACAATTGGTGGTTTACGGCCCGGATAGCACCAATCAAGCGCGCACTATGATTTTCTCTCCCGCGTCCAATCAGTGGTACGAAGGCGTCTCCGGCACACCGCCTGTCCGGCGCAGCGCGGCGATGACTCAAGCAGAAAATGCAGGAACATCAATCATTTATCTCCATGGCGGACACGACGGCGGCCAAACCCTCAGCGATATGTACCTGCTCAATCTAGCAGATGTTCCCGCATGGTTCCCCGTGCCCGATGGCGGCGGATTGGCCCTCGAGGATCATTCGCTCAGTTATAGCTACACCAATAATTCCCTCGTCGTTTTTGGCGGGTTCAACCGAGATACCGGCCTCATGAACAACACAGTTTACGTTTACTTACCCGGTTCGGGCTGGAGCCCGCGCGCCGCGGCCAATCCGCCGCCAGCCCGTTGCGGCCATATCGCCGTGTTGGAGCCGGCGACGAACCGGCTGTTTATCGTCGGCGGACGCAATGCCGGCGGCCAACTCCTCAATGATTGCTGGATGTACATCATCGATTCTCAACTCTGGCAGCAACTGCCCAGCCTGCCTGCCGAACTCGTGGCCCGCGAGCAAGCGTCGTTCACCTTCGATCCGATGTCTTATAGCCTGGTGCTGTTCGGCGGCATCGATAGTTCCGGCAACGAACTGCAAGACGCGTGGGGATTGGAGATGTTCTCGTTAGCATGGTCTCCCAGCACCTGCCCGTTCCCCCCGGTGCCGCGCGCGAACGCCGTCCTCGCGTTCGCCACCGATTTCGATATGTTGCTCCTCTTCGGCGGCATGACCGGTTTTCGCGCCAGCGCCAGCACTAACCGGCGGACAGAACTGCTCGATGACACCAACAGCATGTTCCTGTTCACCCCCAACGATACCTGCGGCGGCGCTTACTCGATTTCTCCTACCGGAGCGGCGACGGGAGGCGACACGCGCTACGCGGCCAATGATTATAATATGAGCGCCGTCCAGTCGTGCACGGGGCAGGCGACCGGAGGCGCGGACTTGGTTTACGCGTTCACCGTGCCCATCCCGCTCCAGCTCGATATCACGTTGATACCCGTCCTGCAGCAAGACATGGCCCTGTATCTAGTAGCTAATGATTGTTCGCTATTGCCGATGAGCTGCCTAATGGGCGCGGATGCCTATAGCGATGACACGCCCGAGGTTCTGCGCACCAATCTGCTGCTGCCCGGCAACACTTATTACGTCATTTGCGACAGCAAATCGTTGACATCGGCCGGACTGTTCGCTCTGTCCCTGCTTCCGCCCGTGACGCCCTCGCCAACCGCGAGTCCAACGACAACCCCGACGCTGAGCCCGACGGCCACGTTAACGCCAACGCTGTCGCCAACCGTCACGTTCACTCCGACGGTGACGCTCACGCGGACCCCCACCATCACCCTCACCCCAACGCTAACTCCCACGCGGACGCCCACATTAACGGCCACACTGACCTTAGCGCCAACAGTAACTCCGACTGCTACGCTGCCGCCGACCGTCACACTAACGCCGACGCTCTCGCCCACACTGACGCCCACGGTCACGCTAACGCCGACGCAATCGCCAACCGTCACGGCCAGTCCTACCCTGTCGCCGACGCGGACACCTACCCTCTCGCCAACGCTCACGCCCAACCCGACGAACTCGCCAACGCTCACGCCATCGCTAACTCCAACCCGGACGCCGAGTCCGACCGGACCGCCGACGGACACGCCCACAGTGACGTTAACGCCCACTCTCTCGCCGACGCGGACACCGTCGCTGACGCCCACGGTCACATTGACGCCCACGGAAGCGCCAACGTTGACGCCGACATGGACGCCGACCGATTCGCCAACGCCCACGTCCAGCCCGACCAGCAGCCCGACCCGCACGCCTACGCTAACGCCGACACAGACGTTGACCCCGACGGTGACGCTGTCCCCTACATTGACCCCGACGTTCTCCCCAACACTGACGCCAACGAAGACGTTGACGCCGACGTTGACCGCGACCCGGACGGCAACACTCACGCCGACGGTCACGCTTACCCCTACGCTCACGCCGACTCCGCCGCCAACATTGACTCCGACGGTGACGTTGACGCCCACGCTCACGCCGACGTTGACGCCAACTATGTCGCCGACGGTCACGCTAACGCCGACGCTCACGCCCACAGCGACGGACACGCCAACGCGGACGCCGACGCGCACGGCCACATTATCGCCCACGCCGACCCAGACGCCGACGGTAACATTGACGCCAACGGTAACGTTATCGCCGACGCTATCGCCGACGCGGACAGCAACGGTATCGCCAACGCGGACCGCGACAATGACGCCGACACGGACGCCGACGGTTACGCGGACGCCGACACGGACGCCGACGCCGACGGCAACGGCGACGCCGACAGATACGGCGACGCCCACGCCGGCGCCCACGGACACCCCGCTGCCCACGGACACCCCGCTGCCGACCAGCTCGCCCGAGCCGACGCCTGCGGAGGTGCAGACGCGGTTGATTCTCAATGATTTATTGTTGACCGCCGGCGATGTGTTCCTGCTGGAATGGGAAGTTGTCAATCCGTTAGGTCCGTTCCAGGCGCGGCAGGCGATTGTGCTCGATGTGTGGGGCAGCTATTACTTTTGGCCCACATGGACGCAAGAGGTCGGCTGGGGGTACCGCGGGTTTAACCCCCGGTCGCAGACGACACAAACAATCTTGGAATTCGAATGGCCGGCAGGCGCTGGCAGCGGAGACAACATTATTTTCTGGGCCGCGTTGCTGGCGGAGAACAGTTGGGACGTTATCGGCCAGGTCGATTTCCAAGCGTTTTCGTTCCGCTAGCAGCGAAGCCGATGACAGACAATAGCGGTCACAGTCAGATCAGCGGCTGCATGATGAGCGCGGGGTTGTATCTTAAGGCCAACGGCGAGATGCCCTGCTGGGACGATGCGGGCGAAGAACTGATCTTGCGCCGGCTGTCCCCTGAGGCCGAAGACGAACGCGAGCTGTTCGGCTTTCCCGCGCTGATCGCCGTGCGCCAAGCGCAGGCGGAGGGCCGGACGCCGCATCCGGGCATCTGCGAGCGCTGCGCGGTGCGCGGCCACGGGCGGTTCGCCGGGTTGCGCCCGGTGGACATGGCAGTGTTCCACGTGGAACCATCGTTTCTGTGCCATCTGGCGTGCCCGCAGTGCATCCCGCCGCGCCTGCGCCGGTCGCTGAAGGATCCGCCGTACAACATGCCGCTGGCGATGTTCACCGGCGCGCTCGCGTCGCTGCGCCGCGATGGCGTGGCGGCCATCCGGCTGGTGCTGTTCGAAGGCCGAGGCGATCCGTTGATGAACAAACGGTTGGGCGAGATGGCCGCGGCGGCGCGAGCCGCCTACCCCGCCGCCTACATCATGGCCACCACTCATGGCAATTATCCCTATCGCCCGTGGATGGCGTCCGGCGTCCTGGACACTCTGCGCGTTGCCGCCGACGGCGCGTTCCCTGACAGCTACCGCCGCTACCGGGTCAACGGCGACCTCCACCGGGCGCTGGCCCTGATGCGCGATATCCGCGCTGCCCAGCGGACAAGCGTTGGTCATCGCGGCGGGCGCGTGGAATGGAAATACGTGCTGTTCGAATGGAACGACAGCGATGCCGAGATTCGCGAAGCGGCCCGTCTGGCCGATAGCCTCGATGTCCGGCTGCGCTTCTGCCTGACTCACAGTCCCGGCCGCAGCCCGCGGTTCGCCACTGCCGATGCGTTGGCCGCCGCGCTCGCCGCATTGGCGCCGCGAGCCGCCACGGATCTCACGTTCCAGTTGAAGAGCGCGGGTAGTGACGCCGACGTGTCGCACGTCGTCTCCGAACACGCCGCTTCGCTGCTGGACCGGGCGCTGAATTGTCTCGCCCGCGGCAGCGCCGCCGACGCCCGGTGCCTAATCGCCGACGCCCTGGCGCTCGATCCAGGACTGCCCAGCGCCGGCCCGGCCCTCGCTGGTCCGTTGCTGGCCGCGCCGTTATTGCCCGTCATCCTCCCGGCGGCACGCTTTCCCGCCACGCTTAGCGGATTGGCCAACGCCCAGCTCGCTGTCCGCGACTTGCGCGGGGCCGAATTGCTGTTCCGCCGCTACTTAGAGCTAGCGCCCGCCGCCGCCGACCACGCCGCGGTCACCGCCACTCTCCGCCGCATCCGCCGCGCTCAGCTCCTCCGTCCGCTCAAACGGCTGCTCGCCGCTGCCCGCCGCAAACTGCCGGTGTAATATTTACATCATTGACGTGCAGGGTCCGAACTAGGCGCTGCGCCGGCGGCGGCAGTTGACGGAGCGCGCCCGCTGTGGTGCACTGACGGCGGAGGTGGCGCGATGGCGGTACGGATGGCGTGGTTGCGGGCGGCGGCGCTGGCCGCTGGTGTCAGCGCGGCGGTGGCCGCGGGCGGCGCGGCGGTGGCCGCGGGAACGGTGGACGTGTATCCGCCGCTGGCCGACGGCGCGGACGCCGCGGTGCAGCCGCAGGATGGGCAATTCCATGATGTTCCCGGAAGCACGTACAACGAGTGCTTGTTTATCCTCTTGCAGTTGGACAGCGGGCAGACGCTGTTCATCAACTTCCTCGGCACGCAAGTCCCGGCGGTCAAACGCAAAGCGGGAGTAGAAATCTCGGTGTGCCCCGCGGCGGGTCCCGCGGAGTTTATCCGCACCGAATATCCTTGGCCCGCGGGGCCGCCGGCACCAGACCGGTTTTCGGTTCAGATTGGACCGAATGCGTTCAGCGGCTGGGCCCCTCGATATGCCCTGACGATCAACGAGCCGCAATTGACTCTCGATCTCAGCCTGACCGCGGCGCACGCGCCAGCGCGGCCGGGCGGCGGCAAAACGTATTTCGGCAGTGACCGGCAGAAGTTCATCGACACGTTGATCGTGTTCGCCCGCGCTCGCGCCGAGGGCTCGATCACGCACGGCGGCACAACCGCCCGCGCCTCAGGATGGGCCTACTGCGACCGCACCTATCAGAACATCCTCGGCAGTTCGTTGTCCGACCGCTGGTACAGCCTGCGCTATCATGACGCCCAACGGTCCGTCGCGTTCGTCGCCTTTCAAACCCCGGCCAAATTCGGCGCTGCGCTGGTGCCGTTCCTCATCGCCGCTGACGATACGGGCATTGTCGGACTGACAACGAAGATCAATGTGACTGGGGCCGGTCATCGCCGCGATCCGAAAACGGGTTATAACGTGCCCGCCGCATTCGCCTTCTCCGCGGACGGCGACGGATTTAGCGTTGCTGGCCGCTGCGAAGCGGTCCGCGAGTTAGAGCAGCTCGATATTCTGGCGCATATGAGCTTTCTTGAGCGAAATTTGGTGAAGACGTTTTTTGCCCGTCCGGTGTTTTACCGGTTCGCTAGCGCCTGCGATATCGGACTCAACAGCGCTGGCGCAACCGTCCAATGCTCTGGTCCGGGCGTGCAGGAATACGTGCAGGTCAACCAATGACCGCCGATGTTCCACGTGGAACGTCAGCCAGCCGGCGGCCACCGGCGAAATCGCTCGATTTTACCGGCCAGATACCGGACAATCATCACCGCTGGCGGCGGCGGCTCGCGAACCCGGTTCAACGCGGTTCCACGGCGCCCCGCCGTTCCCGCGCGGAGGAGCAATGGCGTTCTCTCTGTTCTCCATTCCTGATCTCGCTGCGTATCTGGCCGCGGGCCAACTGCTCAGCGAACCCCTGGGCGCCGCGATCATCGTCCATCGCGCATTCGGACCGCTCCTAACGGAGACCCGGCCCGGTCCAGGCCATGCTCTCGATTGGCGGTGCGGCCCGCTGGCGGCGGTAATCAGCCCCGATCTGCCCGCGGCTCGCGCCTGGACCCAAGCTCTCAGCCTACGGCTGCTGCGCGACGCCCCAGGTCTGACGATGGCCGCCGTTCATCTCGCGCCTTCCACGCCTGATGATCCCGCCGCTGCCGCCGCCGCGTTGCGCCAGTCGCGGACCGCGGCGGCCCACCATTGGCCCCACGCCGGATTTGACGGGGCGGGCGTGGTTCAGCACTGTCCGTTGACGGGGCATCCCGCCAGCGTTTGGGACAACAGGCGACGGCGGTGGCTCAGCGAGGAAACCGCGGCCAAACGCGCCGCCGCGGTTGCTATTCCCCGATCATGGCTGCCGCTGGATCCAGACCGCCGCGGACCCCTGGCCGAATCGTTGGCCGACTTCTGTCAGTCACCCTATTGCCAGGGCATGGCGGCGATTGTTCACGTGGAAACCGGCAGCAGCGACCGCCTGCGCGCCGCCATCAACGCCGCCGCCCCGCCGGAGCACATCCGCGCATTAGCCGCCGCCATCGAACGCGCCAGCAGCGCCGCCATCGCTGCCGCGCTCGCTCCGCTAACCCACACCGTTCACCTGTCCGGCGGGAACGCCATTTGTCCTGTGTTACCCCTCGCCGTCCTCGGCGGAACAATCTCGTTCGCCTGCCCGGACGGCATCGCGTTGGATTTCGCCGCCGCGCTCATCCAGGAATGGCACAAAGCATTCCGCGAACAGACCGACTCCGCTGCGGACGCCAACGCCAGCGCCGGCATCGCCTTCGTCAGCGCCGATGCCAGCGCGGGCCGGGCGCTCGCCATCGCCGCAGCGCTGGCCGCCCGCGCTTGCCGGCAGTTGACGGCCTACGGATTGGACGGGCGCGCGTCGGCCATCGACTTTGAACTGGACAGCGACGGCGTCCTCGATCCGCGCGCTGCCGAGCAACCGCCGCCGTCTGCTGATGATGGCAGCCAATTGTCGGCCAAGCCGTATCTCATCGGCGCTCCCAGTGGCGCTCGGCCTCAGGTTCGGGAGTGGGAATGGTTCCGCGGCGCTCTAGTCAACAACTTCATGCACATTGGCGGCGAAGAAACGGCGTCGTCCGAGCTACAGGCGTTTGCCAACGCCATAGCGCGCGGACGCGAGGCAACGTCTGAGTTTCTGCGTCAGCAAATCGGAAGCGGCAATAGCGCGATCTCCGCGTTCCACACCGCTGCCGGAGGTGGTCCGCTGTTCTATCAAACGAAGACTCGGCAGTATGTAACTCCCATCCCCGATGCCCTGGGCGCGGCGCGCCGCATCGCGGATAACCCTTGGCGCCAAACGCCGGGAGGTAGATGATGCGCGTCTGGCTCACGATTGATCTGGTATCGGATGCCCGTTTCCCCGCCGCCGGCGGACGCGCCACCAGTCTGCCAACGGTCAGCGGGCGCGCAATCAAGGGACTGCTCGTTGCGGAGTTAGCGCAGATTCTCCAGGCGTTCACTGGCCGTCCCGACATCGCGATTTGGCGCGAGGCCGCCGCCCGGCTGTTCGGCCAGTCCGGCGGCAACTGCGCCGGCGCGTTGAACATCGGCGATGCCCGGCTGGGCGATGATATCGAACAAGCAGTGGCTAAGGACGCGGCCCGGCAAACGGGCCCCCGTTGGCCCGCCGCCATCATCCGGCAAGCGCTGTCCGCCGCTGCTAGCCGCGGCGCTCGAGCTACGGCTAATCCCTGGGCTAACGCCGGCCCCGCCCACATTGCGCTGCGCGCCGGACTGCGGTTCTACAGCCCGGTCACGGCGGACCGCGAACTCACGGACCAGGAACGAGCGTTGCTCGCGGGGTGCGCGATGGCTGTCCGCCGCGCCGGCGCGGGCCGCGCGCGCGGCTGGGGCCGGGTAAACGTCCGTATCTGCGATTCCCGCAACCGCGATCTCACGGGAGATTGGCTCAAGGGATTGATCCGGTCGTGGGACGCGCTGCTGCCTCCGCCAGCAACCGAACCCCTGGCCCTTCCGCCCCTCCCGACGGAAACCAAACCGACGGTGGTGAGTTACCTGCTGCGGTTGACCGCGCCCCTAACCCTGCCCGCGGCGGGACACATCGGCGATCCAGCGCCCGCGTTGCGCTACGTGCCGGGATCAGCCCTGCTCGGCGCGCTCGCGGCTCGTTTCATCGAGCGCGTTCCGCCAATTTCCGATGTTACCGATAAAACGCCAGGCGCTGGCTGGTTCAATCGTCTGTTTCTATCGGGCCATGTCCGCTGGCTAAACGCCTATCCCGCAGATGCCCGCGGCCGGCGTCTGCTGCCCCTACCCATCTCCATGGCCCGCGGAGATCAGCTCAGCGGCAAACCCACGGCCATAGATGGCGCGGCCCCAGGCAGCCCAGCTCACCTGGAACATCTCACTAGCCTCAGTTGGCCTCAACTCAACTCTGCCGGAAACTTGTTCGCCGCGCTGATCACCGAAGACCCCATCCGCGCGTTCATCGACGTTATCCAACCGGAAACCACCGTCCAACGCCGCGGCTACCCCAGCGCAGGGTTGTCCTCTTCCGCCGACGGCGGCACCTGCTCCACGTTCGAAGCGCTGAATCCCGGCCTGCTTCTGGCTGGACACGCGCTCTGCCCTGATGAACAAACTGCCGAAGTCATCTCCGGGCTGCTGACGGCAGGACCGCTCCGTATCGGGCGCTCGCGCAGCGCCGGTTTTGGCGGAGAGATCAACGTGGAACAGGTGTCCGCCCGGTCGGCCGACGATTGGCGGGAAGCGCCGGTAGCGAGGCCGCTGGCCAACGGGCCGCTCACAGTGACGTTTCTGTCCGATTGCATCGTGCGCAATTTCGCTGGCCAATACGATCCGGCAGCAGTGACAGACGCGTTGCGTCAAGCATTAGGATTGCCCGAAGCTGCTGTTCCAACCACGGCGTTTCTCAGATTCCGCACAGTGCACGGTTATAACTCGGCATGGCGCATGCCCCGGCCAGCTCCCACCGCTATCGCCGCCGGAAGTGTGCTCGTGTTTGACGGCGCCGCTTCAGATGCGGCAGGGATCAGTTCTGTTCTATGGGAGGGAATTGGCGAGCAGCGCCAGGCGGGCTTCG